>Ga0268276_1001190_pt1 | contig 26737 bp, 35 predicted proteins | sample saktaG_4_FD_190145 | JGI IMG/M metagenome (GOLD analysis project Ga0268276, IMG submission 190145) | Saline water microbial communities from Sakinaw Lake, British Columbia, Canada - sak_2010_1_5_45m | ecosystem: Environmental > Aquatic > Non-marine Saline and Alkaline > Saline ... | reverse complement strand
TCGAACCTACAACCTTATCCTTACACTTGTCCCTATGTTACCATTGGGGGTGGACTATCTCATATCCCTTTTAGGGATTCGGGTATATAGTCTCTACACATTTATTCTGCGTTTGCAGAAATTTAGCTCGGGATTGTCCCGTTTTGCGGGAGTTCCCCGAATTAGCCCGATTTACATTTGCGCATTACTGCGTAAAGCTGCCTATTTGACAGGGATTTGCTCTACCATTGAGCTACTGCGGAATGGTTGCTTATATAATACTAGATTAAAGCTCTTTTTTCAATAGTTAAGTTTAGTTTTTGAGTTGGCGGAGGATGTTGAAAATATCTGCTATGCGGTTAGCAGAGTGCAAAACTATTATAGCATATGACTTTCCGTTGACCTGGAACACAGATGCCATGGTTTGTTTGGCTTCCGGCAAATATCCGGTTTTTCCTCCCACGAAACTCGGAAGATAATAAAAATTATTTTCATTCGAAAATTTGAGAAAATTACCCTTCGAGTCTGGGAGCCAGAAATCATTGTCTTTTGTTATGCTCAAGAGCTCTGGGTGTTTTTGGTTCACATAGGCTACAAGCTTAGCTAAATCTTTAGCAGTAGATTGGTTGGCTGGGTTTAAGCCGGTGGCGTCATAATAAACAGTGTTTTGCATGCCAAGCTCTTTTGCTTTTTGGTTCATCAGCCCGATAAATTTTTGATTTCCCACAAAATAAGACAAAGCCTCGGCTGAGTCGTTTACTGACTGGGTTAAGGCTGATTTTAAAAGGTTTCCTGCGCTTATTTTTAGGCCGGTAAAAATGCACGGGCTAGAACCAAAGGGCGTTAGCATTTGGTTTGTGAGCGTTACTGTTTGAGACAATGGGATGCTTTCTACTGTCACCACAGCGTTCATAAGTTTTGTTACCGAAGCTATGGGATAAGAAATAACAGGATTTTTTTCAAGAATTGTTGAGTTGCTAGACAAATCAACCACTGTGTACGCATCGGCGCTTATTTCTTGATTAAGGTTGAAATTAAAAATTAAGTCCTTGAGCGCTCTTATTTCCTGTTGCAAAATTTCTATCTTTCTTGCCACAGGTGCTTGCTGAAAATGCGAAGATGCCCTTGCAGTTCCTGCCGAGCACAAAAGAATTGATAAAAATAAAGCCGAAAACATTTTTAATTTCATAATATGTAATCTTAGAACAAAAAACAAAAGAAAACAAATAAGCAGGGGATTAACATGAAAGTAAAACTAAAACACCCTTAAATACTGGAGTATTTAAGGGTGTTTTAGTTGAAGTTAAGATAATTTTTCGAAGGCTTTTTTGAAAACAGCCCTGTAAATTAGTTCTCTGCTTATCATCCCTACAACTTTGTTATTTTCTATAACAGGGAATTGGTGCACTCTATTTGCCAACATTAAGGCGCCAGCGTTCATTATGGGCATATCGGGGTAAACTGTTAAGGGTTTTTTGGTCATAAACATTTCTACGGGATGCAATTTTATCTCTTCTGCTTTTTTTTCTCTTTTTTCTCCGTCTGTGTAGTTTTCTGGGTGCTCATAAAAGCTTTGGTAATAAGGATATAAAATTCTAAATAAATCTTTTTCTGAAACGTATCCAACAATCTCTTTATCTTCGTTTACCACAGCAACTCCGGTTAGCTTATTTTTATAAAGCAAAGCGACAGCATCTTGGTAAGTGTTGTTGGGCTTTAAGGTTTTAAATCTTTTTTGCATTAAATCTTTTACTTTCATATCACTTGCGATATTTATTGGCAACTTTTAATTTTGCTGTCTCTCTATTAATTATAGCCTGTAGTTTAGCAAAATCAACATCAGTTCGGTGTTGTTTTTCTTTTAATAATTCTTCTGCTCTTGCGCGGGCCTGTTTTGAGGCTTCAACGTCAATTTCTTCTGCTCTATCAGCCGAATCGGCTAAAACATAGACCTCGCTGTTTTTACAAATTTCTAAAAATCCGGTTGAAACTGCCAGCACAACTGTTTGTCCGTCTTTTTTTATTCGAAGCTCGCCCGGCTTTAAAATGGAAACTAAAGGAGCATGCCGTGCCATCACAGTAATTTCTCCAGCTTCTGTAGAAACAGTAAGCTGGTCTATCTCGTCTTGATAGGTAACTCTTTCTAAGGTAACCACTTTAAATTTTATTTTTGTTTTTGCCATTCTTTTTCATGGGAATAACCGAGAGGGTGCTGTTTACTTTTGCCCAACTTCTTCGATTCCACCTTTCATGTAAAAATCTTGTTCCTGTTTGTCGTCGTGCTTTCCCTCAATAATTTCTTTAAATCCTTTTATGGTATCTTTTAGTTTAACGTATTTTCCGGCGGTGCCAGTGAATTGTTCTGCCACAAAAAATGGTTGCGACAAAAATTTCTGGATTTTTCTTGCGCGAAAAACGATTGTTTTGTCTTCGTCGGAAAGTTCGTCCATTCCCAAAATAGCGATAATGTCTTGTAAGTCTTTATATCTTTGCAGAATTTTTTGCACATCCCTGGCTGTTTTATAATGTTCTTCTCCAACAATGTTTGGGTCTAAAATTGTGGAGCTTGAATCTAATGGATCAACAGCAGGATAAATTCCTAAAACAGACAAAGAACGTGACAACACCATAGTTGAATCTAAGTGCGCGAAGCTAGTGGCTGGCGCCGGGTCGGTTAAGTCGTCGGCTGGCACGTAAATTGCCTGAACTGAGGTAATAGAACCCTTTTTAGTTGAGGTAATTCTTTCTTGCAAGGCTCCCATTTCTGTTGCCAAGTTTGGCTGATATCCAACGGCTGATGGCATTCTGCCAAGCAATGCTGAAACTTCAGAGCCCGCCTGAGTAAACCTAAAAATGTTGTCTATAAACAAAAGTAAGTCTTTGCCTTCTTTATCGCGAAAGTTTTCTGCCATTGTTAAAGCAGACAAAGCAACTCTTGCGCGCACTCCGGGCGGTTCATTCATTTGGCCGAATACTAGAGCTGTTTTTGATAAAACTCCGCTGGCGGTCATTTCTCTGTATAGGTCGTTTCCTTCACGAGATCTCTCTCCAACTCCGGCAAAAATAGAATATCCACCGTGCTCTTGGGCAATGTTTCTGATTAATTCTTGTATAACAACTGTTTTTCCAACGCCAGCACCTCCAAACAATCCAATTTTTCCTCCTTTTAGCACAGGGCAAATTAAATCAATAACTTTAATTCCGGTTTCCAAAATTTCAAGCTCTGTCGATTGTTCTGTAAATTTGGGAGCTGTGGCGTGAATTGGCATTACTTCTTTTGATTTTGGCTCTCCTTTTCCGTCTATTGGTTCGCCTAAAGCATTAAACATTCTGCCCAATACTTCTTTTCCTACAGGCACACTTATGCCAGCTCCCGTATCAACAACCTCTTGGCCACGTTGCAGGCCGTCAGATGGGCCCATAGCCAAGGCTTTTACCTGGTTAAATCCAATGTGCTGTTCTACCTCCAAAATTAAGTTGGTGTCTCCGATTTTGGTTGAAAGCGCATTATAAATTTCCGGGATTTTTTCTGGAAAGTCTACAACCACAACAGAGCCCATTACTTGAGTTATTTTACCTTTATTTTTTGTTGTCATATATGTTTACCCCGGTTAAATAAATTCCTTCGGAATTTAATTTTGCTAAAGCAAAATTATTTAACTGGGTGAATTTATTAAGATAATGCCTCGATCCCGCTTGAGATTTCGGCAATTTCTTGTGTTATGCCAGCTTGCCTGGCTTGGTTATAATAAAGTGTTAATTCTTCAACAATTTCTTTTGCGTTGTCGGTTGCGTTTTTCATGGCTATCATCCTTGCAGAGTGCTCGGAAGCAGCGGCCTCTAAGAGCGTTTGGTAAATGCGGACTTCTGTTAAGCGGGGGAGTACAAGGTCTAAAACTTTTTCTTCGTCAGGTTCAAATAAAATAATCGCAGAAGCTTTTTTTTGCTCTTTTTTCTCTTTCTCTTCCAGCATTTCTGATAAATTTTCTTTTGTTATGGGAAGCAACGAACTTACCTTTGCTTCATATTTTAAACTAGATATAAAATCTGTGAAAGCTATAGATACTTTGCTGTAATTTTGTTTAGAAAATTCATCAATTACCATTTTTGACAATGGAATTATATCCTCGGCATACAAATCATCCGGTAGTTTTACAAAGCTGGCTGTTATTTTACAATTTGCTTCTCTTGATACAGACTCTGCTTTTTTTCCGACAGCAATAACATCAATCTCTTTGTCTTTATTTTCTTTTATATATTTTACGGCCGCCCTTATTGCGTTTGTGTTGTAGCTCCCGCATAAGCCCCTGTTGGAGGCTATAACAATCAAAAGTTCCTTTTTACTTTTGGGGCTTGATAAGAGAGCATGCTTTAAACTTATTTCTTTAGATATGCTGGTTAAAAGCTCTCTTGCGTGTTTAGCATACGTTCTACTGGACATCAAATTATTAACAGCCTTTTTTATTTTGGCTGCTGCCACCAGTTCCATTGCTTTGGTAATGTTGCGCGCATTTCCAACCGATTTTATTCTATTTTTTATTAATTTTGAAACTCCCATAATTATTTATCCTGTGATGCAAATTCTTCCATCGCACTTTTCAAATCTGCTTCAATTTTTTCGTTCCAATCTTCTGAAACATTTTTTATAAGGGTTTTTTTACTTTGCATCATAAACTTATGCAATCGTTTTTCTTTTTCTGAAACTTGTTCGGGTGCGGTTTGGTCAAAGTATCCGCTGTTTACAGCAAAAATAGAGGCAACTTGAAGCCCAATTGGAAGGGGAGCGTATTGTGGCTGTTTTAAAATTTCAATAATTCTGGCGCCTCGGTCGAGCTGTTTTTTTGTTTCTGGGTCCAAATCGCTTGCAAACTGTGTAAACGCCTCCAACTCTTTAAACTGGGCTAATGCCAATTTTAATTTACCCGACACTTTTTTCATTGATTTCATTTGAGCTGAAGATCCCACACGAGAAACAGAAATTCCCATATCAATAGCTGGTCTTTTGCCTTGGTTAAACAGGTTTGTGTCCAAAAATATTTGCCCGTCTGTAATAGAAATAACGTTTGTTGGAATGTAGGCCGAAACATCTCCTGCTTGTGTTTCAATAATCGGTAAAGCTGTGATAGACCCTCCGCCAGATTCTTTGTTTCGCCTGCAGGCGCGCTCTAAAAGTCGCGAGTGTAGGTAAAAAATGTCTCCAGGATATGCTTCTCTTCCGGGTGGCCTTCTTAAAAGTAATGAAATTTCTCTGTATGCCCAGGCGTGTTTTGATAAATCATCATAAATAATCAAAACATCTTTTCCTTGGTCCATAAAATATTCTGCCAAAGCGCAACCAGAGTAGGGTGCTAAATAAGACAAAGATGCCGGTTCTGAAGCTCCGGCAAAAACTACCGTTGTGTAATCCATGGCACCTGCTGCTTCAAGTCGGGCTACAATCCCTGCAACCTTTGATTGTTTTTGCCCAATGGCAACATAAATACAAATTAGATTTTCGCCCTTTTGATTAATGATAGTATCAATGGCTATCGCGCTTTTTCCTGTTTGCCTGTCGCCAATAATCAATTCCCTCTGGCCTCTGCCAATTGGAATGCCAGAATCAATGGCTTTAATTCCAGTGTGCACGGGCTGTGTAACCGGCTCTCTTTTTAAAACTCCGGGCGCTATTTTTTCGATAGGATAAGTTTTGTCTGTTTTAATTGGGTCTTTGCCGTCTATTGGCTTTCCCAAGGGGTCAACAACTCTGCCGATGTAATCGTTGCTCACAGGAATAGACAAAATTTTCTTTGTTCTTTTTACTGTGTCGCCCTCTTTAATTTTTTTTGATTCTCCTAAAATGACTGCTCCCACAACATCTTCCTCTAAGTTTAAGGCTAAGCCATAAACATCATTGGGAAACAAAAGCATTTCTGCTGATTGGCAGTTTTCCAGTCCACTTAAACGGCAAATGCCATCTCCGGTTTCCAAAACTTTCCCCACCTCGCTGGTGTCAGAGGTTGCCTCAAAACCCTCTATTTGTTTTTTTATTTCTTCTATTATTTTGTTTGTGCTCATGTCTTGTTATGCTGTTATTTTATTTTTTAGTAAACGTAAATTATTACTTAAGCTCGCGTCTATAATTTTATTTTTGTAGTAAGCGGTAAATCCGGCAACAATATTTTTGTCTTCTATTACCTCGGTGGGGGATTTGGCATCTGAATTGCATGATTTCTGTATATTTTTTACAATTGCGTCGTTTAATTTAGTTGCGCTGAAAATTTTTAAAGTTTCAATGTCATCTGCGTTTTTGATTTCTATTTTTAAGTACTGTAAAACATTTGGAAGAAGGTGAGTCAGTTTTTTTTCTTTGCAAAAAACAATAAAACTTGCAACAATTTTTTGTTGGTCTTCTGGATTGTTTTTCAGAAGTTTTAAAACTGCCTTAGCTAAATTTCTGGCGCTATATTTCATTTTATTTTGCGTCGATTAATCCTTTGATTATTTTTTCCTGTTTTTCCTGGGTTAAATCTTCCTTGATGAACTTTTCGGTTGCAGAAATTACAAGTCCAGCAACTTCTTGTTTGATATCCTGTATCATTTTTTGTTTTTCTTGCTGTATCAATTTGTCGGTTTTGGCTATTGTCTGTTTTGCCTGTTCTTCCTGCATAACTTTTGCCTCTGCTAGAATTTTTTCAGATTCTTTCTGAGCGACAGCAATTATTCTGTTTGCCTCGCTTCTTGCTTCTAGCGCTGTTTTTTCGCTTGTTTGCTTTGCCATCTGTAGCTCTGTTGCCGACTTTTCAGCATCTTCTAGCCCCTTTTTTATTTTGTCTTCCCTGTCTTTGATTATCTTTGCTATGGGCTTAAAAGCAAAGCGCTTTAATATCCAAATAATAATCAAAAAGTTAGCAAGGTTGGCCAAAGCCACTCGCCAATCAAAACCAAGATTGCCTAAAATTTCGCCAATATCCATGGGTTTATATGTAAACTATATAATGAAGAAGGCTACCAACGCATAAATAGCTGTTGACTCTGCCATAGCAACTCCGATGATCATTTTGGAGAATATGCTACCCTCCATCTCCGGATTTCTGCCGATGGCCTCAAGGGCTTTTCCTATTAAATAACCCTCACCAATACCCGAGCCACCCATTGTTATTGTGCAGATAGCTTTTGCTATCAAGCGTGCTATTTCTACTGATTCTGTCGCCATATTTTTTTCCGCCTTACGGCGAATATTTAATTATATTTTTTAATTTTATTATTTTATTGTTATGCTTCGCTACCATCCGTGCCCCTAACCGCTAACGCGTAATAAGCTGCCGCCAGTGAGCCAAAAACCATTGCCTGCACAAATCCCACAAAGATGTTCATTGCCATCCATGCTACAGGAAGCATATAAGCTAAAAATCCCAGTAAAACAATCGCCAGCGTTTCTCCTGCAAACATATTTCCAAACAAACGCATAGACAAAGAAACTACTCTTGCAAACTCTGAAATAATATCCAAAAGCCCAATAAGAAAATTTACTATTCCCATAAACCCCGCGCCAATTCCTTTTTTAAATCCATTGACAATCTCGTGAAATTTAAAATAATTGGATAAATGTTTTAATAGTCCCCATTTTTTAATACTGGCAAACTGGATAATTATAACCATGGCAGCTGCCAAAGAAACTGTTACGTTAAAGTCTGTAGTGGGTGTTCTAAAAATTGGCATTTCTTTGTATGTGAAGCTCCCCAAAAAGGGAATGAAAAGACCCAAAAGATTTGAAAATCCTATAAATATAAAAAGTCCGGCTATCAAATAAAATATTTTTTGGGTTATGGCGCGGTCTCCGGTAAGCTGGTCTATCAACCCCGATATCGCGTCATAAAGCCACTCATAAACAATTTGCCACGATTTTGGCATAACTTTTGCTTTCTTATATATAAAGTAGGAAAGCGCCAGAATAATAACGGTAATTAAAACAGCCATCAAAATAGAATTGGTGACTGGGAATTTCCATATATTAAATATGGTTTCAGAATTTATTGTGGGACGCGCGGCGTCAATTTGAACTATTTGCATCTTTTATTTTTTGGTCTATCTCTTTGATTTTTTTGTTAAATTTTATGTATTTCCGGATAATAACCACCCACGAAAGAATAAACGCTAACCCAAGAAGTATTAAAGTTATAGTGTTGCCGGTTTGATTGTTTTTGTCTAAATACTTGCCTAAAAATAAGGCAAGAAACGCCGGCACTGCAAGAATTATTCCAACTTCTAACATCATAAAGAAAGCTCTTTGTCGGTATCTTTCTCTTTCCTTGTAAATATCTTTTTTGTCTTGATTTTCTTCCATAGATGCTCTGCGCTAAAATTAAACAATTTAATAGACCTGTTGCTTAATAAGACTTCTACTGCAATTTACACTTTTTGCTGCAAATTTGTAAAATTTCGTCAGCTTGCCACAAGGGCAAACCTCCTTAATTTTCCAAATTTTCGCTAAAAATTGCTTCATTTCGCTACGAATCTTATTAAGTAACAGGTCTTATTATACACGATTATTTTTAAAAGGTAAATAGCTTCAAAATCCCTTTTTAGTCCTCGCGGCTTAGTTACTTACGAAAGCCGGGCTTTAGTAAGTGGTAACCTTTGTTATTCTTGCAAAGCGAGTATTTTAAGATTAAAATGAAGCAATAAGTTAAAATTAATTGCCAAGCCTTGATGGCGAGGTAAGCCAATGAAAAAAAGATTACTGATTTTACTAATAATTTTAATTGTTTCTATTTGCCTGGCAATAGGTGATTGGTATTTTGTGAGTTTTAGAAATTCCGCGTTTTTGGCAGTTAGCGAGGCAAAAGCCATTGAAATGATAAAAAATCGATTTCCTGAATTAAAAGAATACCCGGGCGTTACAAAATTAATTAAAACAGAAAAATCAGATGATGGCTGGTACGTTTCTTTTATACAGGAGGGCTTGGGCACACAGATTTCTGATGCCAGATGCTATTGGGTGAAAAACAATAATAAGATGTTCAGCAAAGATTACACCCCGCAGGCTCCCGATTTTATTGGTAGGTTTTCTTTAGAACAGTGTAAGCTGGTTGCGAAATAAAGCCGGCAAATGATAATACGACGAAGATTTACCCCGTTAGAAAAGCGAAGCAACAAAAGTTATATAAACTATTCAAATAAATATGCCAGAAAATATTAAGGCATTTTATTTTATGAAATTTACCGGAAAGAAATTTCATAAAACGGTTTTTCTAACGGGGTTCACAATTAAAAAACGCGAGCAGGCTCGTATATTTGTAGAAAACAGGATAAGTTATTTTAACAAATTTTACAATTTTGAGATAAACCGCGTTGCTATAAAAAATACTTCAACAAGGTGGGGGAGTTGTTCCTCAAAAAAGAACCTTAATTTTAATTATAAAATTATTTATTTAAAGGCTGAGTTGGCAGATTACTTGATTGTTCACGAATTGTGCCATTTGGGAGAATTAAATCATTCAAAAAGATTTTGGGCACTTGTATCCAAAACTATTCCAAGTTACCTAAAAGTTGGTAAAGAATTGAAGAGAACAAATGTTAAATTAATTTAATATGTAGTATAATCAAATAATAATATTAATATTAAAAAAATCATGGAAGAAACAACGCAAAATCCTCAACCGCAACAGCCTAATCCAAGCCAGCCCAATAATAAAAAAAATACTGGCATGGCAGTTGTTGCATATATAATTTTTTTCATTCCTTTGCTCACGGATTCCAAAAACGATCCGTTCGTGAAATATCACGTTAAGCAAGGCTTAGTATTATTTCTCGCTGGCGTAGTGGTGTGGCTTTTCGCAAATGTCATACCTGTTTTGGGAATACTCATTGCCCCAATTTTAAACATTGCATTATTGGTTTTGCTTATATTGGGGATAATGAATGCGGTAAAAGGAGTCGAAAAACCATTGCCGTTGATAGGCCATTTCGCAGACAGTTTTAAGTTTTAATTGAAACTTTTTCGCTAATTAAACGCCCAAGACGTGGTCTTGGGCGTTTCTGTATAATGGGGGATTGGGCTATAGTTTTGAATAAAAAACATTTCTTCCAGTTTTGCCCACCTGTTTCACCTTGCCTTCTTTTTCCAACTCGTCAAAATAGTTTATTACAGAGTTTCTTGAAACTCCAAGTTCTTTGGCAACCTCTTTGTTGCTGATTTTGTCTTTTCCAGCCAGCATTTCCAAAATTTTTTGTTTGGCCATTTCTTTTTTCTCCTGCATTTCTATATTATGGTCTTCCAGTCTTCCTTGGATCGCCGTAGACTTAGCGCAGGCACTAGCCTCATTTTTATTCTCTTTATTACTTTTATAAAGCATTACAGCCACCCCCGCCAAAACCAAAATCACCAAAATTAAAATAATATAATAAACCATAAATTTGCATGCTCATATTCTCGAGAATATGAGCACGTTGTTAGCATTTAATTTTTATTTATTAATTTTATAATTTTTCGCCTTCATTTTCAACATCAAGTAATAACGCAACCCTGCTAAGGAGTCCAGACCCCATCAGCTGATAACTCGTCAGCCACAAAAGCATCGTTAAGAGCACCTGAAAACGTCTTAATTTAGGAATAGAAATCCTCGCGGGGCCCAAAGGGCCCCCTCGCTCTAGCGCAATTTTTTGGAATTCATATTCGCTCCGCGAGTTCCAAAAATTGCTGGATTTATGTAATTTCCTACGCCTTGCTCCGGGCAGGCCTTCGTCTGAAATTATAAAGCAAAGATAATAATAAGTTTAAGCGCATGAAACCCGAATAACTCAACCCTCCTTCGTCCTCGACCGAGGTCGGGACTACGGACGGGCAAAGCGCCGAGAGGTATTCATCAAAATCGCCCGAGGGCGGTTTTTGGTTGTTGACATTTGTTACATTAAGTATTAAAATTTTGATAGCAATGTTAGGGTGTACTTCTTGCCAGTGTGGCAGGAGTGCAAAAGATACAGGTGTGCCGTTTTGCATGTGAAAGGAGAAGCTATGGGCGATGTCGTTATGCCAGAAAAGGAACTTCCGAGAACTCCAGAGCAGCGCGCTGAAACCAAGCGTCGTAAGCGACGGCTGCGGAGAGCACGTCTCCAGAAGTTGCACGATGAGAAGCTCGCGGAGGAGCGGGACGCGGCAAAGAAGAACGCTCCGGCCAGGGCGCGACGCAAGGCGCGTGAGCTGGCGGAAAAGCGTCGTCGCGAAGAGGCGGCCAGATTGGCTGCCCGGGTGGAAAGAGAAAAACTGGAAGCGGTTGAGTACGCTCGCCAACAGGCCGTCAAAAGCCGCCTTTGGAATTGGTGAGAGCCAATCCTCTGTATCAGCACAACTGTTGGGCGTTCTCCCAGGGTTCAAACCCGCTGGGAGGACGCCTATTTTTTTATACAAAATTTTGGTGTAGGGCCTTCGCCTGAAATTATAAAGTAAAGATATAACTATAAAATATGAAGATAAAAGATTTACCGAAAATTGAGCGCCCGCGCGAGAAATTAATTGCAAAAGGGCCGGGAAATCTAAAAGACAAAGAACTTTTGGCAATTTTGCTTGGAACGGGCGTAGAAGGAAAAAATGTGATTGAAGTGGCAGAACAAATTTTACAAAAATATCCGGTTAAAAATTTTTTGCAACTAAAGTATGAAGATTTATTAAAAATAAAAGGAATAAATTCGGCTAAAGCTTGCATAATTTTGGCGCATAATCACCCATCAGGGGACAACGAGCCGTCGGAAGATGATTTAGAAATAACAAAAAGAATTATTGAAGCCGGAAAAATAATGGGCGTAGATGTGTTAGATCATGTTATAATTGCCAAAGGCAAGGCTCCATATAGCTTTAAAGAAAACAGGCTGATATAAACCTTGTGTCTAAAAAATGGACAGTTGTTGTCTTAGATATTGACACGGGTGTTGATTGGGAGTATACTTAATATATGATTAATAATTATTACAAATTTATAAAAGAGCTTAGGCAAAAAAAGGGCTTATCACAAGCTGATGTTGCCGAAAAAATTGGCGTTTCACGCTCGTCTTACATTGCCATAGAGAAAGGCAAAAAAGATATTACTTTGGGGGAGCTCGATAAGTTGTTTTGTGTTTTGGGCGTTTCGTTTGAAGAACTAAGAAACAAAGAAATGCCGAATTATGCAAAATACAAACAAATGATTTTGGCTTTTTTGCGCAACGGCGGAGTAATCTCTAAGACCAAACTTGCAAAACTTTTGTATTTTGCTGATTTTGGTTGGTTTTATTACAACCTGAAAAGCATGAGTGGTATGCAATATCGCAAAATGCAATATGGCCCGGTTTCAGATGTGTATTTTAGTATTATCGATGAGATGTTTGATAAAGGCGAAATTAATATTGAGCAGACAAAAGATGGCGCAATGCTTATTTCTCAAACAAGAAGTGGGGCTATGGTTCCTTTGCAGGAAATTAGCAAAAAAGAAGAAGAACTCATCAAAAATATCGAGAACAAGTGGAAAAACAAAAAAACTAATGAAATTGTAGATTTCACCCACAAGCAATTTCCATATTTATACGCAAAGGAAAATGAGGTTGTTTCTTATGGGCTTTTTACCCAAGAAGACCCAGATGAAATATACTAAATATCAAGTAATTTTTGAACATTTTGCAGAAAGGCATTTTATAAAGTCATTTACCAAAAAATATAAAGGCGCTTGGGATTTTACTTATAATCTTTTGCGAGAAGAGTTTGAGCAAATAGATTTGTTATTTATAAAAAATATAGCCGAAACCATTGTAGATTCTAAGGAAATAAAAATTTGTAAAACTGAATTTAAAATTGCAGGTACTAACCAATCTCGTCACGGCTCTGGAAATCGTTGCATTGTGGCAGTTCACAAGGACACTTATTCGGTAAATGTCCTTTTAGTTTATCATAAAAATGATTTAGGGAACGGCAATGAAACCGCAAAATGGAAACAAATAATTAAAGACAATTATCCTGAATATGGCGATTTATTATAAAACTAAAAAATTCAAGAGAAAAAAAGTAAAATATGACTCAAAAATTTTAGCACAATTCTCGGCTCATACGGTGCGTATGAGCCGTTTGCTGTACCCCAAAGCAAAATCCTAGAGTGCTTGATCTACGCTCCCGAAAGGAGCCTGCCTGCGCAGGCAGTTAAATTTTTTAAACTCTTGAAAACGTCTTAATTTAGGAATAAAATTAAATAATAATATGGCGAAAAATTTTACCATTAATGATTTACCCATTGAGGAACGGCCACGCGAGCGCCTTTTAAATTTGGGTGAACGAGCGCTGTCTGCGCAAGAGCTTTTGCAGATTGTTTTGGGTCGTGGTATCGCGGGCGAATCGGTAGCGGTGACTTCTCAAAAACTTATTTCTCAATTTGGTAGTTTAGAAAAAATCGCAGAGGCAAGTATCCCAGAGTTATCACAAATTAAGGGCATCGGGCCAGCGAAGGCTGCTCAGCTGAAGGCCGTGTTTGAAATTGGTCGCCGTCTGAGTTCCCAGACGTCGATATACAAAAGCAAGGAGCTTACAAGTCCAGAGGCAGTTTGTAATTTGGTTAGATCGAAAATAAAAGATTTTAGAAAAGAACACCTATATTTAATTTCGCTTAATAGTAGAAATTATACGGTTGGTGAAGTTTCTGTTGGGACGTTGAATTCGAATTTAGTGCATCCGCGCGAAGTGTTTGGTGAAGCAATAAGAAATAAAGCAGCTTCAGTTATTTTAGTTCATAATCATCCTTCTGGCGATGTAAATCCATCGCAAAGTGATTTAAAAATAACAAAAGAATTAATTAAGGTCGGGAAATTAATGGGGATAGAAATTTTGGACCATATAATCATTTCCAAAAACAAATCTTTCTTCAGTTTTAAGGAGAATAGATGGATGTAGTTGCGACAGTATGTTATTATTGTATGACTGCTAAATAAAAAATTATGGCAAAAGCAAAAATTAAAAATAAAAAACACCCGAAGAAGACAGCACAAAAGATAACCTATAAAGCAAAGAAAGAAAAAATTGCGAAGAAACTTAAGAATGGAAAAAAGGTTGAAGATCAGATTGTCCTAAGCTTAGGTGAAACAACTACGTATGCCAAAGATATGGCTAACAGAAAAGACCCGAGAGGCGTTTATTTCGAGAGACCCGGCATTAAAATTTTCAAGGATGATATTTTGAAAATCGATAAGATACCACAAGGTTCAGTCGATTTAATCATTACCTCTCCTCCGTACAATGTTGACATACATTACAATTCTCATGCAGACAATTTAACATACGAAGAGTATTTAGAATTTACCAAAAAATGGATAAAGAAATGTTTTGATCTTGCTAAAAACGAGGGGAGGTTTTTGTTGAATATACCACTAGATAAAAATAAAGGCGGACAGAAATCAGTGGGGGCGGATATAACACAGATTGCAAAAGATATTGGCTGGAAATATCACTCAACGATAATATGGAATGAGGGCAACATTTCCCGCAGAACTGCGTGGGGATCTTTTATGTCTGCTTCTGCGCCTTATGTCATAGCCCCCGTTGAGCTTATTTTGGTTTTGTACAAAGATAGTTGGAAAAAAACTGGCAGTAGTAGAGGCAATGACATTACTAAGCAGGAATTTATGGACTGGACAAACGGGGTCTGGACTTTCAATGGTCAGAGTAAAAAGGGAGCAGGCGGACATCCCGCACCATTCCCGGTTGAATTACCGAGAAGGTGTGTAAAATTATTTAGTTTTATTGGGGACACCATCCTCGATCCTTTTGTGGGAAGCGGTTCTACGCTTATAGCAGCATATTCGCATAAGAGGAAAGCTATAGGGATTGATATAGACGGAAAATATTGTGATATAGCTATTGAGCGTTTGAGAAATGAAGCAAAATTAATATAAATAATTTCAAAAATTATGGGAAAAAATAATATAGTTCAGCAAGATTTAATCATAGAATTTTTTAAAAAAAATCCCGACAGAGATATAAAGCACCCTGAAGTTGTTGACTGGGTTGTTGTAACGTATAAAAAAAGAACTGGGAATATTTTTCGAGATCCAGATAGGGCGATCCGTAAATTATTTCAAAATGGATTTTTGATAAAAATTGCAAAGGGAATTTATAGATATGATCCTAAAAAAGTGTCCATAAGGGAATTGCAGGATTTTACTGCCGCACAGAAAAAAGCAATTTTAAAAAGAGATGAATATAAATGTGCTCAATGTGGAATAGGAAAAAAAGAGGGCGCAGAACTGCATATCGATCATATTATTCCTAAAGATTGGGGTGGTAAGGCGACGATAGAGAATGGGCAAGTTTTATGTAGTCGTTGCAATTTTTTGAAAAAAAATTTGAAACAAACTACTTCCGGTAAAAAAATGTTCGTTAAAATGTACGAAATGGCTAAGAAGGAAAACAATAAGGAAATGATTGGATTTTGTAAAAATATTTTGGAAACTTATGAGAAACACAATATAAACGGACATATCGAATGGAAAAAATAAAGGGATTAATCGAAATATAAGAAAGAATAGGCCGAAAGAGCCTATTCTTTTAGTTATCCACAGGGTTGTAGTATAAGGCGGGGCCTTGACCTGGTTTTCAGGTGAGGTAAGATACAATTGAAAAACTCAAAACGAAGGTTTACGCGACAAACATTTTTTGCAACTAAACTTTAGAACCTTCGGCTACGTCGATAAATTTGGCTTGTCCTAAATTTGTATATGTACGTGGCCAAAACGGTCACGTTTTGGTTTGAAGGTCGTGATTAAAAAAACAAAAACAATAAAAAAAATGATTGAAGAAACAATAAAAGAAGCAATAAGAATAAAGAAGCCAGTTGAGTTTGAATATGTGCGCGCCGATAAGATAAATGGAAAGAGAATCGGCAATCCGCATTGTCTTTTTGCGCATCCTGGGACGAAAAATACTGCAGTGCATATTTTTCAAACCGCCGGGGTTTCAGATAGCGATTTAAGTGTTGGTTTACCCTGGAGACTCTTTATCGTAAGCTTTATTGAGAATCTGAAAATTCTGGAGGATGCGGCAGCATTTAGTGTTGCAGAGGGTTATAACCCCGACTCGCCACTTTATGCTGAATCGATCGCCAAAGTCTAAAGGATTATGATACGGGGCGACTGTGGCAAGGCAGTTGCCCCGTTACGCTAAAAGTATTAAGATAAAATAATTAATTGAGAAATAAAAAAATATGATCAGTGCGATTTTTGATTTTTTAAACCTTATTGTTTTATCTATAACGATGTTCTTTTTGATTAAATATACTCGTGCGACACAAATGATGGCAAAATATCAGATAACCCCTGCGATAGATGTAAATATGGTTTATGATGAAAATATTGGTAAGACGTATTTTTGGTTTTCAAACGAGTCGAGCTTGCCTGGTTTAGTTTTTTTAGAGTTTAGAAAGAATAAAGAGAATCGACAAAGCGCGTATAAACCCCTGCGTATACCGCCGAGACGAAGCATGAAAACCGCTGCTACGTTTGAATTCAATCCAGTTGACGGCGATGAGTTGACGCTTTATATTTCCATTCGGCCATGTATAGAAAAGACGAGTATTAAATTTGAATTTGAAAAATCTTATAAATTCGTTAGTGATCGGTGGGACGAAACTTCTTGGAGTTTTCCTGATCCAAAATTTCCCGTATCGCGGATAATAAACTAAAAATTAATTGAGAAATAAGTTTATGGAAAGCCAAAATAAGGAGGACATATTGGAATATTTTTTAGGTAATATTTTTTTATCCAAAAGCGCATATGAAGCATGGAAAGCAATCTGCTTTGCAAAATCAGAAGGCGTTGTTGGCAAAGAATTATCTGAAAGATACTTAAAAATTCAAAATTGTCACGCCAAATTTTTTGGGATAGTAGAAAGGTCATGCCTCGCTACATTTGTTGTTACGATTTGTCATGCTTTCGATGTTAATAGAACAGATTCTTTTTCATTGGATAAAGCCGATAAAGATGCTTACGATAATTTTTTTAATGAGAATAAAGGAATAATCAATCAATTGCAAAGAGTTAGACATAAAGTGTTTGCTCACGGTGGTATCAGGCCTCAACCAGAAGATTACATAATTCCACCAATAAATGAACTAAACCCTTTCTTTGAGAGATTGGAAAAATTTTATAATTTAATCAGCAATAGAATAAACAAGTCAGGGGCAATTTTCGATAATGCTCTGGAGATTAAACAAGATATAGAAAATTTGTATATGAATATAGATAGAGGGGAGGGCGTTAGATTAAAAGAAATTGATATAGAGTGGCGATGGAAACAAAACGATAATAAAATATCTAAAAAAATTTAAACATTAAGGGAGGGGGGAATAAGGTGTTCAGCGTAAATGAGGTAGTCAACGTGGCGGATATGTCATATGGCCTCATTTCCGAAGCAAGTCTGCTCTCTCGTTCGCAGACCCGAAAAATTAACCCGGTCAAATAGCCCAAAGGGCTAATTTCGCAAAGCAAAATTATTTGACTGGGTAAATTGACCCTCCTTCGCATAAAGCTACGGACGGGCAAGGGAAATAAAAACATGGAATATAAATTGAGCCCGGCGGATTTTGCCTATTTGCCTATTTATATGAGGAGTGCGGGGGAGTTGTGAAAAAATTGACTTTTCGGATATAATCGGATATAATCAGATATATCTATAAATATTCAATTATATCTATAAATATTCAATAAAATAGTAGAATATGAGAGAAGACAGGTTAAATAAAAGAATAGTCCTTTCTAATGAAGTCCTTCTTAAAATAGGAGAGATTGATGAATTAAAGGGAAAATGGAGCGGATCATTAGCCCTAAATCCAAGAACTTTGGGTCAATTAAAACGTTCTGTTATTATCACCAGCACAGGTTCATCTACTCGTATTGAAGGGGCAACTATGAGCGACCAAGAAGTTGAGCGTTTTTTGCGTGGGATAAATCAGACAACTCCTAAAAATAGAAACGAACAGGAGGTTGCCGGGTATGCTGATTTGCTTGGCAGAATATTTGACAATTATAATTCTTTAAAAATAACAGAAGGGATGATTTTGCAACTTCACAGCATAATGCTTAAATTTTCTGAAAAAGACGAATTGCATCGCGGAAAGTACAAAATAAAAGATAACAAGGTGGCAATTTTAGAGAAGGGAAAAGTTAAAGCAATACTTTTTGACCCAACGCCACCATGGCTTGTAAAAAAAGAGATGGATGATGTTGTAGAATGGTTAAAAGAAAGGCAAAAGAAAAAAGATGTTCACCCTTTAGTTGTGATTGCTAATTTTATTTTTGAATTTTTAGCTATCCACCCATTTCAAGATGGAAATGGCAGACTTTCTCGCGCTATTACAAATTTGATGATGCTTCAAAACGGGTACGCATATGTGCCCTTCATTTCGTTAGAAGAAATTATTGAAGAAAAACTGCCTGAATATTATTTGGCTTTAAGAAAAACTCAAAAAAATCATAAAACAGAGAATGAAAATATTGAGCCATGGCTGGCATTCTTTTTGGACTGTATTTTCATTCAAGTAAAAAAAGCCATAGACCTTTTAAGTGGAAATAACCTTGAAAGCTTACTTTCTGAAATACAAAAGAAAATTTATGATTTGTTTTCCGATAATGATGAATTATCGGTTTCGGAAATCAAAAATAAAATTGGTGCGCCTTTGCCAACCATAAAAAAAGCAGTAGCTCGCTTGCTTGAACATAAATTAATTGAAAAGTTTGGACAAGGCCCTGCTACGCGATATAAAAAACATGGAATATAAATTGTCACCGTCGGATTTCGCCTATTTATATGAGGAATGCAAATGTTGCTATTATCTTAAAATAAAGCACGGCGTGCAACGGCCACAAATGCCGTTTCCCGGCGTTTTTTACACTAAACTCGGATAACTCAACCTGTCTGCCGGCAGGCAGGCGCCGTTGAGCCGTATAAACCCCACTTACTAAACTAAAGCCCGTGCAGGTTGCCCTAGGGCAACCTGAAGAATAAACTAAGAAACAAAAATTATGTCAGAGACATTAAGACGGGTTGAAGAAAGTCCGGAAGAAGCAATTAGAGTTAGGCGAAAATTTTCAGAAGGAGAGACGGAATTAAAAACAAAATCTTCCCAATTGCCACCCGATGCAAGAGCTTTTTTATTGCGAGAATTTATTAGTTTTGGGTTCGAAAGATTGTCGGAGTTTCCAGAGATCGCCGAAGAAGTTAAAGAGAGAAAGAAACATAGAGAAGTAATAAAAAAGGTTTTCCCTAATTATGAAGAACATCCCCTTACAGGTCTAGCTAAAATCTTAGATTCGGGCGAGGTGCCAGAAGAATATGTATTAGAAAAAGCTCGTGAGATAGAGGGGTTGATAAAAAGCCTATCAGAGGAAGAAAGAGAACTGGATAGAGATGAATTGATAATTGAGAAAGTTTTTGGACTAAGGAGGGGCGAGAATGAGGAAAGAATTACGGCAGAAAGAGAAGATGGAAGCGAAATAGTAGAAACGTTTAGATATTCTATAGACCAGCGTTATTTTTTTGAACCAGGTACTAAAATAGATATAGTTCTCAGAACAAAAGAAGGTGTAGAATTTTCTTTTAATGATTTACTGCCAGAGAGCTGTTCTTTTGCAAGAGAGTTTCACGCGAAAAATGACTTGAAATGCTGGTCTGCCGGATATTCTCCCAGAGAAAATGAAATCCATGTTTGTTATGGAAATTTGGATGATGATTTTTCGTTACTTAAATTGTTGCACGAAATTGGTCATGCGAGATACATGAGAGAAACTAAAGATTTTGGCTATCATGATGAAATTCCAAAAGATCGGGCAAGAATAGAGAGGGCAGCCTGGTCAAGAGCGTTAAAAATGTTAAAGGAATTGGAAAGAGATGGAATTAATATTTTTCCCAAGGAAGTGGGCAATCAAGAGCTTTTTGCGGCTGCAAAGGAAGCTCTTTTAAGTCACAAGGCATTCATGGAGGGCAAATTCGGTAAGGATGAAAAATTCGATCATTTTTTAAATAGAGAAATAGAAAAATAAAAATTAAGTAATAATTTGTCAGGTTGCCCTAGGGCAACCTGAAGTGATATGATAAATTATGCGTGAAAAAGATTTTTACACAACCAAAGAATTAACAAAAATTCTTGGAATAAGTAAGCAGTCGGTTTTAAAGCGTATAGGTCGTGGCAATATTAAGGCACAAAAAACCGGCCGAGATTATATAGTTTTTAGAAAAGATATTGATTTGGGCAAACTGAAGTCTGACATAAAATAACAAAATTGAAAAATCAGGCGCAGGTTGCCCTAGGGCAACCTGAAGATACAAAACATGGTTATAGATATAGAGCTTACATTAAATAGGTTTGGGTTTGGGAAAGTTGCTGAAAATAAATTTCAGCTATTTTGTTTTAAATTTTCCAAATGGAACATTCCCGGCAAACACTCAATCTCTTTTGAAATAAACTGGCGTACAAAAGATGAAAATATAAATTAAAAAATAATTTTATGGAATATAAATTGAGCCCGTCGGATTTTGCCTATTTGTATGAGGAATGCAAATGTTGCTATTACCTTAAAATAAAGCACGGAGTGCAACGGCCACAAATGCCGTTTCCGGGCGTTTTTTCTGCTCTAAACTCTAGGTTGCAGGGAACTTTGATTGGCAAAAATTTAAAAGAGTTGTCGTCATTATTGCCCGAGGGCATTGCTGAAAGCCAGGAGGGGTTTGTGGAATCTCAAATAATTCCAGGCACCAGCGCGTATATTAAAGGAAAATATGACATTCTTGTAAAGCAAGCCGATGGGACATACATGGTTGTTGATTTTAAAATTACTTCTCCTAATGAAGAAAAAATTGCCAAATATCAAACCCAGCTTCAGGCATATCACTATGCATTTGAACATCCCGCAAAAGGAACACCAATAGAAGTTACAAAGCTAGGTTTAATTGTTATGTACCCCGATAGAGTAAAATTTGCAAAGGGAGAAGCCTTTCTCAGCTTTCCGCCTAAGTGGCTTGAGATAGAGGTTAAGAGAGAAAATTTTGTAAAATTTATAGAAGACGCAAACAAACTGCTTGAGGGGCCCATTCCGCCAGAAAACCCAGATTGTAATTGGTGCGAATATCGTCATCACGGAGAAAAGTACGCGCATTTATTCAAAAACTAAATTCATGAATACTAAAACACCCTTAAATACTGGAGTATTTAAGGGTGTTGTGCGGGGGATATTGGGACATTTAGGTTGTGCGGGAATTGGGGCTTGAAATTGTTTTTGGGTGGGGTAAAATAGAAGTATGACGTGGGAAACTGTATACAATTTTTTTGGAATAAAAGACTTTATTTATTTTATTTCCTCTCCGCAGTTGCAGGATTCGCTTTTTTCTGTAAGGATTGTTTTTATTTTTTGCGCAGCAATTTTTTTGGTATTTGTGATTTATTTTATGTTGAACTCTTCATGGCTCCAGTATAAGTTTTTGGAAGATACAAGCGAATTTTTTCACTGGCAAGCGTACGAGGTGAAGCAGGCGAACAGGCAATGGAGTAAGATTAAAAAAAGAATTGAATCTGGCATAGAATCAGATTATAAGATTGCCATAATTGATGCAGACGACCTTTTGGTAGAAGCCCTAGACAGGAGAGGATATGAAGGCAAGGATTTTAAAGAAGTGGTGGATAAAGCAAGTAAAATTATAGCAGACGACTTAAAAGACGTGCTCGACGCCCACGAAATAAGAAATTCTATTGTGTATAACCCGGATTTTAAAATATCTGCCGATGAAGTAAAAAGAATATTGGCTATTTATGAATCTGCTGTAAAAAATATAGGAGTGTAGTGAGCTTAATACCAAACATTATTAATTAAACAAAAAAACCGCTTTTTAAAGCGGTTTTTTTGTGATAAGATTATTTTAGAACAGGTCCAATTAAAATTAAAATTGTGCCCACACAAACTAAACTTATCAAGACAGTCCAAGTAATTTTAAATAAAGTTTTTTTCTTCATGTTAATTATATGGTAGCAGATTTTACAGGAAAAGAAAATAAGGATTTTTTTAACAAGAAAATGTTGCTTAAAACTGGTGGAATTATATTTTTGGTTATTATTTTTCTTTTGATTGTGGCTGATGTGAAAATATATCAAAAAAAGAAGCAGTTAGTTTCTCAAATTAATAATTATCAAAAACAAATTGAAGATTTGAAAAATAGCAGTCAAAATTTAAAAGAAGAAATTGCCAATTCAGACAACCCTGATTATTTAGAAAAACTTGCCTACGAACAATTAGGCGAGCAAAGGCCGGGTGAGAAAGAAGTTATATTCGTTATGCCAGCCAGCCAAGAAAGTCAAACAGTAGAGTCTAAAAATCCGTGGGATAATTTTACAGCGTGGTTATCGCAGTCCTGGAGCTGGATAAAAAGCATATTTTAATATAATATATTTTTATGCGGGTATGGTTCAGTGGTAGAACATATCCTTCCCAAGGATATGACACGGGTTCGATTCCCGTTACCCGCTCATAGTAATTCGCCACCTTAGCTCAGTTGGTAGAGCAACGCTTTCGTAAAGCGTGGGTCCGCAGTTCGAATCTGCGAGGTGGCTCAAACAAAAGATCGACAAAGGGTCTTTTTCTTTTCCTAAAAATATGATAGATTTAAATAAGCATGGCTGAAAAAAATTCAAAAATTAACCCAGTTAAATTGTCCAAGGGACAAATTTCGGAAAAGCCGAAATTATTTAACCGGGTGAAGGAATTAATTCAGGAGCTTGAGAATAAGGTCCGCCACTTGGCGGACTGTCTTTGACATAGAAATAAAAGAAACAAAATTAAAAGAGTTAGAGAAAGATTCTCTAAAACCAGATTTTTGGAAAAACACTGAATTAGCCGCCAAAGTCCAACAGGAAATTTCAGAATTAAAACAAGAGACAGAAGAAATTAGAAATATAGAAAAAGATTTAGAAGACCTTAATGTTTTGCAAGATGAAAAGCTGGCGAAGGAATTGGCAGAAAAAATAGCAAAGCAGGAGTTCAAAACTTTTTTATCTGGAAAGTACTACAAAAATAATGCGATTTTAGAAATTTTTTCAGGAGCTGGAGGCCAAGATTCGCAAGATTGGGCAACAATGCTTTTGAGAATGTACGAAAAATATTTCGTTGGCAAAGGTTGGAAAACATCAATTTTACATCAGGCATTCGGAGAAGCTGGCGGGCCAGAGGGCAGAATTGGCACAAAAAATGTGACGTTGGCAATAAATGGAAGCTATGCTTATGGATTTTTGAGAAAGGAATCGGGAGTACACAGATTGGTAAGGATTTCCCCGTTTAATGCGCAAAAACTTCGTCACACCTCGTTTGCCTTGGTTAATGTTTTGCCGGAAATTAAAGATAAAGATGTTGCAACAGAAATTAAGCCAGAAGATTTAAGGGTGGATACATTTAGGGCATCTGGTCCTGGTGGACAATACGTAAACAAAACAGAGTCGGCTGTAAGAATAACACATATACCCACAGGCATTGTGGTGGCTTCACAGACAGAAAGATTGCAAGGCAGAAATAAAGAAAGCGCAATGAAAATTTTATATGCCAAGCTTTCACAGATAGAAGAAAAAAATAAAGCAGAAAAAATAAAAGAACTAAAGGGCGAGCCGGCTTCAGCAAGCTGGGGAAATCAAATAAGGTCTTATGTTCTGCACCCTTATAAAATGGTGAAAGATTTGCGCACGCAGTATGAAACATCAGACATCGAGGGGGTGCTAAACGGCGACCTAGAAAAATTTATCGAAGCCGAATTAAAAATATCTAATGATTAAGTTTAACAATGTAACAAAAATTTACCCTGCACATTCGAATAATGCGTCCTCGACGCCTGTTTTGCAAGACGTATCTTTTGAGATAAAAGAGGGCGAGTTTGTTTCTATAATAGGTAAATCGGGAGCCGGGAAGACAACCATAACTCGTTTGATTCTAGGTTTAGAAGATCCCACTTCCGGAGAAATTTATTTTAAAGATAAAAATATTGCAGAACTCGATGCGCATGGAATCCAAAAAATAAGAAGAAGCATTGGGTGTATATATCAAGATTATAAACTTTTACCATTGAAAACTGTTTATGAAAATGTTGCCTATATAATGGAGGTTGAGGGCAGAAGTTCGGGCGAAATTAAAAAAGAAGTCCCGCAGGTTTTAGAACTGATAGGATTAAAAGAAAAAATGGATAATTTTCCGGAACAGCTTTCCGGCGGGGAACAGCAAAGATTGGCAGTTGCAAGGGCACTAGTGAACCACCCCGACATTATTATTGCCGACGAGCCAACCGGAAACTTAGACCCGTATAATACTTATGAAGTAATTTTTCTTTTAAAAAAAATAAATAAAGCCGGCACCATGGTAATTTTACTGACTCACGACAGGGAAACAATAAATAAGCTAGGGAAAAGAGTAATTACATTGGTGGGCGGGAGAATTCTAAGAGACGAGGCGGAGGGAAAATTTATAATCTAAAAAATATGGCTAATTTAAAAAGAATTATAAGCTTCGGGTTCCAAGATTTTAGCAGAAACAGGGGCATATCTGTTGCAACGGTTTTTGTTTTGGTTGTTGCGATTATGCTTGTAACTGGCCTGATATTCTTCCAGGGGACTGTGGGATATTTGACCTCGCAAATACAAAATAAAATTGATATTACAGCCTATTTTAACGACGGAACCGCAGAACAGGACATTCTAAACGTTAAGGATGAAATTTTAAAGATGTCCCCAAGTATAAAAAACGTTGAGTATATTTCACAAGACCAAGCGTTGGCGGATTTTTATCAAAAACATCAGGATAACCCGGTTTTGGCTCAAGCCCTGCAAGAGGTTGGCGGTAATCCATTTTTGCCCTCATTAAATATTACAACAAACGGGGATCCCTTGCAGTACGCGATGGTTTCGAATGTTTTGCAGACCTCGGATTTTAGCAAACTGGTTAACAAAGTTGATTTTTCACAGAAAAAAGATACTATCGAAAAAGTTTATTCAATTACAACCAATATAAATACATTCGGAATTATATTTGAAATTATTCTGACGATTGTTGCAATTTTGGTTGTGTTCAACACAATAAGGTTGGGGATAGAAAATTCAAAAGAAGAAATTTCTACAATGCGAGTGGTGGGAGCAAGCAATTCTTTTGTGCGGGGTCCATTTATAATCCAGGGAATAATTTACGGCCTGATATCTTTTGTAATTTGTTTTTTGATTTCCTGGCTTTTTGCATTTATTTTATCCGGAAAAATATCTGTTGTTTTGCCAGGGTTTAATATGTTGTCATTTTTCTTGACTAATTGGTGGATTTTTCTATTAATACAGTTGGGTTTTGGCGTGGCTGTTGGAGCCATTTCTGCTTTAGTGGCGGTTAAAAAATATCTGGAAGTTTGATATTGTCCTATCGCTTAATGGTATTAAAATAGTAGTATGTATGATATAATAGATTAATGACTTTCTATTATACAACGCCCAATCTTTTACCGAAGACAGACAAAAGATATAAAAAATGGCTTAAGAGTTTAAAAAATAGACCAGCGCCTTGGAATAAAGGATTAACAAAAGAAAATAATTACAGCGTTGCGAAGATTTCAGAAACCCTTAAAAGAAAGGGAATAAATAATTTTGCCACTTGGCAAAAACAGCAGAAGAAGCTAGGCTTGATTCGGTCGAAGTATCCGTCATTGCGGAAGTCCGGCGATTTAGCAGAATTAGTTGGCGTGAGCCTGGGTGATGGACATGTAGAAAAATTTCCTAGAACGGAACTTTTAGCAATTTTTTCCAATGAGAAGAATAAAGGATTTATTAAAAGATATTCTTTGCTGATCGAAAAGATTTTTAACAAGGAAGCATCGATCATTAAACACGGGAACGGTTGTACAAAAATTAGTATTTACCAAAAAAACATTTCAAAGCGTATAGGTATTGCATCGGGATCTAGGGGGAAACTAATTATAAAAATTCCCGAATGGATAAAAAGAAATAAAAAATTCTTGAGGAGATATTTGCGGGGATTGTATGAAGCAGAGGGAAGTTTTTGCGTCCATAAGGGAACGTACACATATAAATTTTTATTTAGTAATAGGAATGAGTCATTGCTTGGCAATGTTTATGAAGGAATGAGCTTGATGGGGTTTCATCCGCATAGAAGTAAATATCAAATTCAGATTTCGAAAAAGGCAGAAGTTTATAGCGCGATTAAGTTATTAGAATTCAGAAAATATTAGATTATTCCGGGATCTGCTAATGGTAGGCAACATCCCTCTGGAGGATGGAATCTTGGTTCGAATCCAAGTCCCGGAGCATGAGCAATTTCCGATATCTGAAGATATCGGAAATTAGTCTTTGTGTGGACTGTGGCGAGAACCAAGCCCCAGAATTGCGAGCGAAGCGAGGCAACGCCTTCGGGAAACTTTTCGAGTCCTAGTCCCGCAGCAAGGCACAATTCTGCGCCTTGCTTCGCCGAAAGAAGCGAAAAGCAGAATTTGACGTAGGCAGGTGCAGTATTGTACCTGCCACAAAATTATGAGATTCTTTTACGTATATGTTTTATACAATAAGTCAAAGAATTTTATTTACATTGGTTATTCTGAAGATATAGTTCGGAGATTAAAAGAACATAATAGCGGGCTTTCGCAATCAACGAAACACTACAAACCGTTAGAGCTCATTCATTACGAGGCTTACCGTAACTTGGAGGATGCAAAAAGGAGGGAGATGTATCTTAAAACAAATCGTGGCAGAACTACTCTGA
>Ga0268276_1001189_pt1 | contig 26764 bp, 24 predicted proteins | sample saktaG_4_FD_190145 | JGI IMG/M metagenome (GOLD analysis project Ga0268276, IMG submission 190145) | Saline water microbial communities from Sakinaw Lake, British Columbia, Canada - sak_2010_1_5_45m | ecosystem: Environmental > Aquatic > Non-marine Saline and Alkaline > Saline ... | reverse complement strand
GTAAAAATCAGAAATTTGTGGGAGAAGCCCCGGTGGTTATAGCCGGGTGTGCTACTAATCCTGATTATGTGATGACTTGTGGAGAGCATAGCTACTCTATTGACTTGGCTATCGCCCTTGATCACATTAGTTTAGAAGCAGCCTCCCTGGGATTGGGAACCTGCTGGATAGGTGCTTTCTATCAGGATCAAGTTAAGGAGATCTTAGGTGTACCAGAGGATGTGAAAATTACGTCTCTTATGCCTTTAGGATATCCTAAAGAATTAGATACCAAGACCAAAAGAAAACCTTTATCGGAAATCGTTTGTTACGATAAGTATACCTCATAGACGACTTTGTCAGGGGACGGACCTTTAACAAACTTTAATTATAATTTGTAGTAGCACGGCGTTGCCGTGATAAAGTTTTTAGTTAATATTTTTTGGTTTTTTCTGTTGTTTTTTATGTAGGGGGTCGGATCCATCCGACCCGAATTATTTGGCAATAATTTTTATTTTTAATCAAATAAAAGATTTAACCCTACTTCTTTGTTAAATTCTATTTCTATTATATTATATCTTCAATTTCTTCAATTACAATTTCACCAATTCCACTAATGACTGCACAATTTAAATGCCCTCCATAGGCATCATATTTAAAATTAGATTCAATTTTTCAATTTAAAATAAAAAATTTAAAATAAAAAAATTTGACATTGTATTGTTTTGTGATATTATAATATTAATTAAACTTGTCTGACAATATTACTAATAGGACAAATAATGTATAAAAAGGAGCCTCTCAGTGTTTAACAAAGTTCAAACTAAAAAAGTTTATATGAAAATAGTTGAACAAGTTCGGGATTTAATAAAAGAGGGTAGATTAAAGCCGGGAGATAAACTTCCTCCGGAGCAAGTGCTGGCTGAGAAATTTGGCACCTCTCGCCCTTCGGTGAGAGAAGCGCTGAGCGCGCTAGAAATATTGGGCATCACTGAAAGCAGAGGGGGCAAAGGAAATTTTATAAAGGATACACCCAGATCCCCTTTATACGAGCAAGAAGTCATGGAGTTAGAGGAAGAGGAGAGCCCTTTTGAAATGTTAGAAGCAAGGAAAGCAGTGGAAATAGAGATTGCTGATCTTGCCGCTAAAAAAGCTACCAAAGAAGATATCGATGCCATATCTGAATCTTTGAATAAAATGAAGGATGCCTTAAATAATATTCCCAAGATGATGGAATTCGATAGGGAATTTCACTTGAATATAGCCAGGGCGGCGCATAATAATCTTCTTTTTTCCATGATGACTTATTTGAGTAATTTGTTAAAAGAAAAACTCTGGGTGAACATGAAAGAGAAAACCTGGAATCTTCCCGGGTATCCACAGAAATATTTGGAAGATCACACTGAGATTTTTAATGCGATCAAAAGCAAAGATAGTAAAAATGCTCGCAAGCGAGTGTATCATCATTTGGTCAGCGTGGAAAAAGATTTATTAAGAGATTAAAGGAGGACGCAATGCAAGACTCAATCTATAAATTTATGAAAGTGGGGTTAATCCATTTTATGGCTTACCCTGAAACAATGAAAGGTGAAGGACCAATTCTCGAGACCTTACAGAAAATAGCGGAAGATGATTTCTTTACTGCGGTAGAAGTTTCCTGGATCAAGGATGCGGAAGTAAGGGAAAAAGCAAAAAAACTTTTAGAAGTGAGCCATTTAACCGTTGCTTATGGCGCTCAACCCCGTTTATTGGTTAAAAAATTAAATCTTAATTCCTTTGATGAAGCAGAAAGGAAAGAAGCGATTGATGAGGTTAAAGCAGGGGTTGACGAGGCATACGAGATAGAGGCAAAAAGCCTTGCTTTTCTGAGCGGTACAGACCCAGGAGGCCAGGAACGGGAGCAAGCCATAAAATTATTGGTTTCTTCTGCCAAGGAAATATGTGCTTATGCTAAATCCAAGGGAGACCTGGGAATTACCCTGGAGATTTTTGACCAGGAAATTGATAAAAGATGTTTAATCGGACCGGCGAAAGATGCCAGGAGGGTGGCAGAGGAAGTAAGAAAGGAATTCAATAACTTTGGTCTAATGGTTGATTTATCTCATCTTCCCCTTTTAGGCGAATCACCTACCCAGGCCATTATACCGGTTAAGGATTATCTGGTCCATGCCCACATGGGTAATTGCATTCTAAAGGACAAAGAACATCCCGGCTATGGTGACCAGCATCCCAGGTTTGGTATTAAAGGCGGGGAAAATGATGTTGAAGAACTCACCGAATACTTAAAAGTTTTATTAGATATTGGATTCTTGAATTCACAAAATCCGCCCATAGTAAGCTTTGAGGTAAAACCACTGGCTGATGAATCTTCAGAAGTGGTTATTGCTAATGCCAAGCGGGTGCTAAAAGAAGCTTGGGCAAAAATTTAAAGGAGGAGTTAATAATGGAAAAAATTGGATTTATCGGTGTTGGTATCATGGGTAAACCAATGGCTAAAAACCTGATTAATGCAGGTTATGATATGATTGCTTATGATGTTGTCGAAGAAGCTTTAAATGAAATAGTGGAATACGGAGCGGACAGGGGGTCATCACCCAAGAATGTAGCAGAAAATAGTGATGTAATTTTTACTATGCTGCCTAATTCTCCTCAGGTGAAAGAAGTGGTGCTTGGGGAAAACGGTGTTATCGAAGGAGTAAGGAAAGGTCAAATTCTGATTGATATGAGTTCCATCGCACCTTTGGTTTCCCAGGAAATTGCCAAAGAATTAGAGAAAAAAGGAGTGGGGGTATTAGATGCTCCGGTAAGTGGGGGTGAGGAAAAAGCAAAGTCCGGAACGCTTGCTTTTATGGTTGGTGGCAAAAAGGAAATATTCGAAAAATATAAAGGTATTCTGGATGTGATGGGCGGAAGTGTAACTTTGGTAGGGGATATTGGTGCCGGACAAACCACCAAATTAGCGAATCAGGTTATCGTTGCCCTGAACATAGCTGCCGTAGCGGAAGCTATGGTCTTGGGCAAAAAAGCAGGAGTAGATCCTGAAAAGATTTTTAATGCCATTAGAGGAGGTCTTGCCGGCAGCAAGTGTTTGGAAGATAAAGCACCCAGGATGTTAAAAGGAAGCTTTACTCCCGGTTTTAAGATGAAACTGCACTTAAAAGATCTGACCAATGTTTTTGAAACCAGCCGGAGCCTACATACTGCCATGCCATTAACCGCTCAGGTCATGGAAATGATGCAGGTTCTTATCGCTGATGGCAATGAGGCAATAGACCATGGTGGATTAGCATTGTTTTACGAAAAAATGAATGGGATTTCATTAAAACAATAGCATAATGAAATATAAATATTTATAGTTATAGCATTGATATCTGATATCTATTTTGTATTATTTTAAATTAAAAATAAGGAAATTAGAATAAGGAGGGTTATTAATGCCAATTATAGATTCCAAGACAGGAAAAATAATAAAGGATTATACAGTTGAAGAACTAATTGAAAAAGCTAAAGAGATGAGGGCCTACAATATGGTGGCTATTACCGCTGCCGGTTCCGGTCATACCGGAGGTACTTTATCCATTATGGATATCACTGCCGCCCTGTACTTAAAGGAAATCAATCATGACCCGGCAAACCCTGACTGGGAAGACCGGGATAGAGTTTTTTGGTCGGTAGGGCATAAGGCACCAGCTCTCTATGTTGCCCTGGGAGAGGCAGGTTATTTTCCCATTGATGAAGTGGTGAAACTAAGAAAATTATGGTCCGGTTTTGAAGGCCATCCCAACCGCTTTAAATTACCGGGATTGGAACTGTCCAGTGGTTCCTTGGGACAGGGTTTGGGGGTTGCGGTCGGCTGTGCCTTAAATGCCAGGTTAGAAAAAAAAGACTATAGAACTTTTTGTATTTTAGGAGACGGAGAATTAGACGAAGGTTCAATATGGGAAAGTGCCATGTCTGCTGCTCATTACCAATTAGATAACCTGACAGCCATAGTGGATAGAAATGATTTACAGATAGATGGTTCCACCAAAGAAGTAATGTGCTTAGAACCTCTCCTTGCCAAATGGCAGGCCTTTGGCTGGCATACCCTGGAGATTGACGGACATGATATGACCGAGATTCTAAAATCCTTTGAGAAGGCAAAAATCTTAAAAGGCAAACCGACAGTCATCATTGCCCATACGCTTAAAGGAAAAGGAGTATCCTATACTGAAAATGTAGTCGGTTATCATGGTGTATGCCCCAAGGATGGACGAAAAGGAACAGAATCATTGGAAAAGGCCTTACAGGATATTAAAGCCAAAAATTTTGATAAGGAAAAAGTAGATGACCTCTTTCAAAAAGCCTGTGCCTATCAGGAGAAAGTCAACCAGAAGGTTGATAAAGCGATGCCCAAATTCAGCCGGGATTATTGGTGGAATAAAGCTGAGACCATGAAGGTGAAAATGGTGCCAACCCGAAAAGGATTTGGAGATGCCATTGAGAAATTGGGTGAATCAAAAAAAGTGGTAGCCTTCGGTGCCGATATTACCAATTCAATCTGCATGAATCAATTTTATGAAAATCATCCGGAAAGAAAAGAACGGTTTTTCCAGATGGGTATTGCCGAACAGAATATGACCGAGGTAGCTTCCGGATTTGCCAAAGAAGGAAAAACAGCCTTTATCGGTTCATACGGAGTCTTCGTTACCGGCAGGAATTGGGACCAGATCAGGACCACCGTTTGCTATAACAATTTTAATGTAAAAATTGCCAATGCCCATGCCGGTTTATCGGTAGGTCAAGATGGTGCAACCCATCAGTCCTTGGAAGAAATCAGTAATATGTATTATTTACCCAATATGCACCTTATAGTACCATGCGATTCTCTGGAGACAGAAAAGGGGACCATGGCTGTAGCCAAAATTCATGGCCCGGCAGTGATCAGATATGCCCGGGAAGCCACCCCTATTATTACCAAAGAGGATACGCCTTATGCATTCGGTAAAGCCAATGTTATCCGTTTCAGAGAAGAAAAAGAAGAATTTGTTGATGCCTTTGAGAGCAAGCTGGCTTCTGAATACCCATCTGAAAAAGAAGATGTTTGCATTGTGGCTTGTGGACCCATGGTAGCAGAGGCCATGCGGGCAGCCTATATCTTAAAAAAAGAGCACAACCTTGAAACCAGGATACTAAACATTCATACGATCAAACCCCTGGATAAAGAGAGTATTCTTAAAGCTGCTGAAGAAATCGGGCTGGTAATGACTGTGGAAGAACACCAAAAGGGTGGATTTGGCAATATCATTGCCGGAGTGATTGCCGCAGGTAAAAAGTATAACGCTCCCTTATTATTGGATATGATGGGTGTGGAGGATCAATTTGGTTTATCCGGTGCTCCCTGGGAACTGATTAAGACCTTTGGGCTCACTGCCGAGCATATCGCAAAAAGAACGAAGGCATTAATCGAAAAGAAATAAATAAAAAAGAATGATAAAAATGGCTGTTAAAAAGATGACTATTACAACCGAAGACCTTAAAGTAGATGCCAGTTTAAATGATAGCGATACTGCACAAAAAATATGGGATGCACTGCCCATTGAAGGAAGCGTTAATACATGGGGTGATGAGATTTATTTTTCTATACCGGTTAATGTTGGATTGGAGAACGCGAAGGCAGTGGTTTCTGAAGGTGATTTAGGTTATTGGCCGCCCGGTAGTGCTTTTTGTATCTTCTTCGGACTCACTCCAGCGAGTCAGGGTGATGAAATTAGACCTGCCAGCCCGGTCAATGTCTTCGGAAAGATAATAGGAGATCCTAAAGCCTTTAAAAAAGTCAGTTCAGGAGTAAAAATTATCATTGAAAAGGGTGAATAGTCGTTATTATCTCACCCCCACCTTAATCCTCCCCCTCAAGGGGGAGGAGATTTGAGAAATAATACCAATTTACTTTCTCAAGGGGGAGGAGAGATAGAGAATAATCTTCAATCCCCTCTCCCCTCGGAGGGAGAGGGTCAGGGTGAGGGGGATTTGTTATAGAATTGCTAAATCTTCAATTACACATTACTCATCACTCATTACATTATTTGATACGGCGATGCCATTTTTTTACTTTTAATTAAAATATCTTTAGGAATTCCAAATTTAATTAATTGTTCATAAAGAGCTTCAACGAAAAATTTTTCAGTATCAAAATGTTCAACATCCAAAACATTCAGTCTCAATTCTTTTGCTCGGAGTGCAGTATGATAGGTAATATCTCCGGTTAGGTATAAGTCAGCATCCTTGCGGCTAACTTGTTCCAAGAGAGAGCTTCCGGCTCCTGTACAAAGGGCTACTCTTTTTATTTTACGGTTGTTAGATTTAATAAGTCTTATATAACGAGCTTGGAGTCTATTTTTTACCTCCAGGGAGAATTTAGAAATTTCTACTTCCTTATCTATTTCTCCGAATACACCCATTCCATAGGATGATTTTGTTTTAAGTTCATATATATCATAAGCCGGTTCTTCATAAGGATGGTTATCTTTCATCGCTTGTATAACTGAATCTAAATCTCTTTCTGCTACCACAGTTTCAATTTTTATCTCCTCAACTTCTTCTCTTTTTCCTATTTCTCCGATGAAAGGGTGAGTTCCTTCCATTGGTTTAAAAGTTCCTTTTCCGCTAATATTAAAAGATGTTTCAGTGTATTTGCCAATTTTCCCCGCTCCTCCCTTAAAGATTGCCTGGCTAACTTTATCTGCATGCTGAACAGGAACATATACTGTAAATTTAAATATTTTTTCTGAACTACTCTGCAGAGGAGAAATTTTCTTTATCCCTAATAAATTGGCTAAATAATCATTTAACCCGCCTTCGGCCAGGTCGTAGTTCGTATGCATTGCCATAAGATTGATTTGACCGGAGATGATCTGATAGAGCAGGGGATTTGTTTGCTTGGTAATCTGCTTTAAGGGAGAAAAGAGAAGAGGATGATGGACAATAATTAAATTTGCCTTATTTTTTATAGCCTCATTCAAGATATCTTGAGTTACATCTAAGGATAGTAAAATTTTTATTACAGGGGCATCAAGGTCGGCAAATTGAATGCCGCTATTATCAAAACTTTCCTGTAAGAAAAAAGGGGAAATTTTATCTAAATTATTTAAAAGATTTTTTACCTTCATTTTTTCACCTTCTCTCGTTAGTGTAAACTTATTTCTATCTTTTCTTTCTCTTTCTTAACTCGATACCATATTCTCTCAATCCATTAGGTTAATCGATTAAAATTATGTTATCATTATAATATATTTTTAAAAATATAAAAGTAAAATGACAAATTAATAGTAAAATTACTTCAATTAAGAGGAGGTAAAAGATGAAAAGACCGGAGTTATTGGCCCCGGCCGGTAATTTAGAAAAATTAAAAATTGCGATTGTTTACGGAGCTGATGCCGTATATTTAGGAGGCGAGAATTTTGGATTAAGAGCGGGAGCAAAAAACTTTGCTCTGGAACAATTAGCAGAAGGGATAAAGTTTGCGCATGATAGAGAGAAAAGGATTTATCTGACCCTTAATATAATACCTCACAATGAAGACCTGGTAGGATTACCCGAATACCTAGTTAAATTAAAGGAATTGGGTTTAGACTCAGTAATCATTTCAGATCCTGGCGTACTTAAGATAGTCAAGAATATTGTCCCGGAGATGGAGATTCATCTAAGTACCCAGGCAAATACTGCTAATTATGCAGCAGTGAATTTCTGGTATGAACAGGGGGTTAGAAGAGTAATTCTGGCTCGAGAATTATCTTTAGAAGAGATAAGAGAAATAATAAAAAAATCTCCTCCGGATATGAAAATTGAAACCTTTATACATGGGGCTATGTGTATCTCCTATTCGGGTAGATGCCTCTTAAGTAATTACATGGTAAGTCGGGATGCTAACAGGGGAGATTGTGCTCATTCCTGCAGATGGAGATATTATCTTATGGAAGAGACAAGACCGGGGGAATATTTTCCGATATATGAAGATAAAAAAGGAACTTATATTTTTAATTCCAAAGACTTGTGCATGATAGAACATCTGCCCTCATTGATAAAAGCAGGAATTTCCGCTTTTAAGATTGAAGGGAGAATGAAGAGTTCGTATTATGTAGCTACCCTGGTCAAAGCTTATCGGCACCTTATTGACAGTTATTTGTTAAAACCAGATGAATATTTTTATGATGAAAAATGGTTAAATGAAATAAAAAAGGTGAGTCATAGATATTTTACCACCGGATTTTACTTTACTAAACCAGGCAGAGAGGAACAAAGATATGATAGCAGCGCTTATATCAAGACTTATGATTTTGCCGGATTGATACTTGAGTATAACACAGACAATCAGATAGCTACCATAGAACAGAAAAACAGGATGTTTGTAGGAGATGAAATTGAAATATTTGGTCCGGATGATGATTTTTTCACCCAGAAAATCGAGAGAATGTGGGATGAAGAGGAGGAAGAAATCGAAGTTGCCCCTCATGCTAAACAAATTATCAGAATAAAAATGGCTAAACCGGTAAAACCCTGGTATGTCATAAGAAAATTCAATAAAACTTAGATATTGTTAAATTTATCTAAATTTATTCCTTAAATAATTGTTTTAATCTTTAATTGGGAAAATAATTAGATTTAAAGTTCATCAATAGCTTTTTTGAGAGTTTTTATATCTTTCCAGGTGAGCTCTTTGGGGCTGCCCGGGAAAGTTGCTTCGTTTCTTAATAAATAACTGGGATGAAACATAGGAAATATCTTTATTCCCCCTACCCAATCAAACCACTGGCCTCGAATTTTAGTGATTCCTTGAGCAGTTTCTAAAAGATATTGAGTGGGGATATTACCCAATGTAACAATAATTTTGGGATTGATTAAAGCAATCTGGGTTTCTAAATAGGGAAGACAGGTTTCTATCTCACTTTTAGAAGGGTTGCGATTAGCAGGTGGTCGGCATTTTAGCATATTAGTTATAAATATATCTTCTCTTTTAATATCAACCGATTGTAGAATTTTAGTTAAAAGTTGGCCAGCTTTACCCACAAAAGGTTTACCATTGAGGTCTTCATCTTCTCCCGGAGCTTCTCCGATAAACATTACTTTAGATTTTGCATTTCCTTCCCCGGGGACAACCTCTGTGCGAGAAAGATATAAAGGACATTTTTCACAAATTTTACATTCTTCTGCCACTTCTTCTATCGTAAGTGGATTAAGATTTTTAGACATCAATTTTACTCCCCTTTACTTTAAATATTGAAGTAAATATTAATGAAAAAACTACTAATAATTATTTTAAGTCATTAAATATTTTTTTAATTTTAACATTTTTTTATGCTTTTTAGCAAGTAACTAAGATAGAAGGTCTGTGTCAATACTTTTGGTGGTAGTTTTATTTGGTGAAAAAATATCTTCTGGCTTTGGGTAGACCTACCCCTTGTTTTGTTAAGGCTTATTGTCTGGATAAATAAGCATAATTGTCCTTATTTTATTTAGGTTGTGATAATACATCGGCATCTACTTTTTCAAATATTTTTTAACTGATTAATAATATCCTACCTCCAAGAGTTTTCGCAAAACACCCAGCCAGGGTTTATCCTGATCCGGTCCTCTTAAAGCCGGTATGGTAACCTCTACAATAGGAGAAGACTCTGTCTCTTGATTAAAATAGGAAGCAGACAGAGGTGGTTGGTATCTACCTACTTTAATATTTCGTTCTCTTTCGGTCTCCCACCAGTCGTCCCATTCATTATTTAGGATAGTCTCTTTTATCTTTAAGAGAGCCAGGGCCCCCGGTATACTCCAGCTCATCCCTCTTTTTTTAAAACGAGCAGCTATTGCTTTATTTACGTTTGATTCTATCGCTCCGGCTCTTCTTATCTCTTGGTCTTTTAGTTGAAACTGATTGGTAATCCCCTGGCGGTTATGAGATATGTAGGTATACAGTTTTACTAGATTGTCTTTCTCTTTAAGGTCATAGGGATTTCTGATCAACTGGTCTATCTTTAATAAACCCTTATCTATCTGATTAGATAACAGCAGGTCTTTTATTACCTTCTGTTCCTCTTTCCTTTTGGACAGACATTCTTTAAATTTCTTATAAAGATGGTAGAGATCGAGAATATAAGTGGCAGAAGAAAAGTAATCTTTGATTCCGGAGGTGATCCAGGAATCTCCGTCTCCGCCGAAGATGACCTTTTTTACTTTGGAGGGGGAGAGTCTTTCTTCGGCTAAAAGACTTAAGTTTCTCATAAAGTCTTTCCCGGTACCGATAAAGGTGAATTTCTCCTTTAGTCTTTTGGATTGACCGCTAGCATAGCGGGCTTCTTTGCCGGTATACCCTACTCCTACTTTTACTTCCAGCTTTTCTTTTTCCTTCTTACCTCTATGCTGTAAACCAATATAGGTAGCATCTGCTTCTATATAGGCAGTATCAGGGGCCTCTTTATCCGGGTAATCTAAGTTCTCTATCTGTTTTAACTTCTTCTCCTGGTTTTCTATGATTAACTTGCCCTCTTTTATTACTGATTGTCTTATGGCCTCATGGCAGCGGGGACCACCGATTAAGAGTCTTATTCCCTCTACTACCTCCCGGTAAGAGGAAAGACTAGCCAGAAAGTATTCTATCCTAGCCCGGCATAAGCTGATTCTCTGGTTCTTACTTATACTTAAGGCCTCATCTAAAAGATAACAACTTTTACCGGTCTTCTTGTCTTGGTAACGGGTACTGGGAATAGAGGATATCACCGAAACGGGTTAAGAAGTATTTTTCTCTTTTACCGGTGTTTTTAAGTTTCCCTCTTTCTCTTTTGATACGCAGGTAATTATCTATATCGGTAATAGCTTTTTCAAATACCTTGCGGGCTATATTCTGTAATATTTCAAAGAGCATATTCTCTAAGATATCGAAGGTTAGATCCTTAATGGGTATTTTAACCTTGACCTCAGGGAAAGTTATTGTTATAGTATCCATGGGTGTAGCTTACCTCCTTTTTGTAAAGGGTTTTTTGTATATAGGTAAGTCTACACCTTTTTATTATATTTTCACAATCCTTCGCTTGCTACTTGTCTTATTACTAACCAAAGAAAGTATTATTAAATATAAATATTTTTCTTTTAACTACCTCACTAAAGTTTACACTAACAGAGGGAAGGACAGAGAAAGTACCGGAGTTGAACAAACCCCATCTCTCTCGATAACCAAAAACTTTTCTCCAAAAAAGAGGATTTCTTTAACTCTCTGCCGAATATAAAAGGGATGGTAAATAAAAAAATATTTTTTTTCATATTTTTCCTTTATTTTTTCCATTCTTGCCATACTATATTCATAACGTTGTAATATAATTATAAGAACCCATTGGCTCTATCATCTTTTCTGCCGGAGTAAATGGTTTATCCGAGGTTTTTACAAGGAAAAGCATTATTTTAAAAAAGAAGTTAAGATAATAAGAAGATTTAATACTACAATTGGTTAGGAAATTATGATGAATCGATTTTTCAGAATACTCTTTATAAATAACCTCATATTATTAGGGCTATTTTGTAGTGGCTGTTGCTCCAATTTAGGATCTTCCACAAATATTAATCTTATTCCCGTTTATACTTATCAGGTTCTCAATACTTATCCTCATAACCAAAGTGCTTTCACTGAAGGATTGGTATTTGAAGATGGTGTTTTGTATGAAGGCACCGGTCTTTATGAATCTTCTAACTTGCGTAGAGTAGAATTAGAAACTGGAAAAGTCTTACAGATTCGTGAACTACCGAACCAATATTTTGGTGAAGGTATCACTATTTATAAGAATAAGATTATTCAATTGACCTGGAAATCTAATCTTGGTTTTGTCTATGATAAATACAATTTTAAATTACTACAAGAGTTCAATTATCCAAATGAAGGATGGGGTATTACTTATGACGGAAAGTATTTGCTTATGAGTGATGGTACCTCCACCTTACATTTCTTAGATCCTGAAACCTTTGAGGAAATTAGCCAGATTGAAGTATATGAAAACGATATTCCAGTAACCAAAATCAATGAATTAGAATACGTGCAAGGGGAAATCTTGGCTAATATATGGCTAACCGAACGTATCGCCAGGATTAATCCTCTAACCGGTCAGGTAACTGGCTGGATAGATCTGAAAGGAATTTTAAGCCCGGAAGACTGTAGTGAGAAGGTCGATGTTCTTAATGGCATTGCCTATGATGCAAAGAATAATCGCCTCCTGGTAACCGGAAAGTTTTGGCCAAAACTCTTTGAGATTGAATTAATAAAAGAGGAATCCGATAAGGATGGAAGTGGTTGGGGAGAATAACGTAATAGGTTTTTATTAATAATTAGGGGAGTGTGCGAATTGAAAAATATAGAATTATCCAGAATATTTGAGCAAATTGCCAAAATCTTAAAGATTAAAGGAGAAAATCCTTTTAAGATTAGAGCTTATGAAAAGGTTGCTTTGGTTTTAGAGAATTTAGCTATTGATATAGAGACAATTTACCAGCAGGGCGGATTAAATAATATCCCGGGAGTTGGTGAGGGTATTGCCAAAAAGATTGAGGAATTTTTAACTACTGGTAAACTTGAGTATTATGAAAAATTAAAAGAGACTATACCTTCCGGGGTGATAGAGCTTTTGGATATTTCTGAAGTGGGACCTAAGACAGCTAAGCTTCTATATGAAGAATTAGGTGTGGATAGTATAGAGAAATTAGAAAAAGCAGTTAGGCAGCATCAAATTAGAGACTTACCAGGGATGGGGGAGAAATCTGAAGACAATATTTTAAGAGGAATAGAATTATACAAAAGACGGAAAGAAAGGGTTCTTTTAGGTCTGGCTTTGCCTTTAGCGGAAGAGATAGTGAAAAATTTAAGTCGGCTAGATGAGACGGATAAAATAAGCATTGCCGGGAGTCTAAGAAGAAAAAAAGAGACTATTGGCGATATCGATATTCTGGTGACCTCCCAGAAGCCTGAGAAGATAATGAAGACCTTTGTTTCTTTGCCTCAGGTTAGAGAAGTTTTAGCAGAAGGACCGACCAAATCCAGTGTTATTACCAGAGATGATATTCATGTCGATGTAAGGGTGGTAGAGCCAATAAGTTTCGGAGCAGCTCTTCAATATTTTACCGGCTCCAAAGCCCATAATATTAGATTGAGAGAATCGGCGGTAAAGAGAGGTTTAAAGATAAATGAATACGGAGTATTTAACCAAAAGACAGAACGTAGAATAACCGGGGAAGAAGAAAAGGAAGTTTATCGAATTTTAGATTTACCTTTTATCCCTCCGGAGCTAAGAGAAGATAGAGGAGAGATTGAGGCAGCACAGGAAAACAAATTGCCTCAGCTGATAGAATATTCCCAGATTAGAGGAGATTTGCACATTCATACTAAATGGAGTGATGGAGCCCATACTATTAAACAGATGGCAGAAGCGGCAAAGAAGATAGGTTATAAATATATCGCCATTACCGAACATTCACAATCACTTAAATTTGCCGGGGGGTTAACCGAAGAGAGACTTCAAGAACAAGTAGAAGAAATTCGAAAATTAAACCAGGAATTGGATGATTTTACCGTTTTGACCGGAATTGAGGTTGATATTAAATCAGATGGCAGTTTGGATTTTTCTGATGAAATTTTAAGTAAATTAGATGTGGTGGTAGCAGCAATCCATTCTGGTTTTAAGCAAGAAAGTAAGATTATTACTGAAAGAATTGTTAAAGTTATGCAAAATAAGTTTGTAAGTATTATCGCTCATCCTACCGGACGCTTAATCGGATACCGTGAGTCATATCAGGTAGATATTAATGAGATGATAAAGGTAGCTGCAGAGACCGGTACTATTTTAGAAATAAATGCCCATCCGGAAAGGCTAGATTTGAATGATGTCTATTGTCGGATGGCTAAAGATAAAGGAGTACAATTAGCTGTTGATACCGATGCCCACAGTATCGATGGATTAGAATTTATGGATTTAGGAGTAGCCGTAGCCCGTAGAGGATGGTTAGAAGAAAAAAATATAATCAATACCCTTCCTCTGGATAAATTATTAAAGAGATTGAAAAATAAATAGAAAGTAATATTTTGTAATAAAGAAAGAAGATTTTATGTTAAATTTTAATGATGTAAATGAAAAACTGAGTCAAGAAAATATTTCTAAAATTAAAGATATTATAAGGTGGCTTTTAGATTCTTACTATAGAGCTACGGGTATTAAGGTAATCTTTATAGATAGAAAAGAAAAGATATTTTTATCTTCGGCTTCTGATGGATTTTTTTGTAATATTTGTAAATTGATTCAAAGTAGAGAAGAAGGAGAGAGAAGGTGTTTGGAGACTTTCCATAATAGTGCTTTAAAGAGTATCGAGTATGGATTTCCTTATATTTATCAATGTTATGCTGGTATTATTGAATGGTCTGCTCCTTTCTTATTCGAGGGTGAATTTTTAGGCTCCTTTGTTTCTGGTGGAGTTTTGATGAGAAAACCAGATTCTTCTTTTTTAAAAGAGATCAAAAAGGTAGATAAAATTTTAGAGATAGAGGAATCTCGTTTAGAGGAGGTTCTTAAGAAGGTTAAAATAGTGTCAGAAAAAAAGGTAAAAGCAGCTGCAGATATTCTTCATATTATGGCTAACTATTTAGCAAAAATGGGGTTAATAGATATTAAATTACGCCAGGAGAGATATATTCAACAAGCAAAAATTTCTGAGGAAATTCAAAGCATAAAAAGAAGAGAATTAGAGTCGCTTGAAAAGGAAGAGAAAGATGAAAATTCATTTATTTCTATCAGTTCACTTTACCCTTTAGAGACGGAGAGAGAATTGCTAAGGAGAGTTAGATTAGGGGATAAAGAAGGAGCAAAAGAAGTATTAAATGAGATTTTGGGGAAAATATTGTTTAAAAATGCCGGTCAAATAGAATTGATTCGAGCCCGAATCTTGGAACTGGCAGTCGTTCTTTCTCGAGCTGCGGTAGAAGCTAAAGCAGAATTAGAGATGATTTTGGGATTAAATTTTGAATATATTCAAGAATTAGGCAAACTTAAATCTATTGAAGAATTGTGTATTTGGATTGTAAAAGTATTAGATAGATTTACCGAATCAGTTTATGAGAACAGAAATATTAAAAATGTAGATATGATCAGAAAGACCAGAGAATTTATTCGAGCAAATTATAAAAAAAAGATTAAATTAATAGATATAAGTAAGGCAATTTATCTAAGTCCTTATTATTTAAGCCATATTTTTAAAAAAGAAACTGGATCTACTTTATTGGAGTATTTAACTAAAGTCCGTATTGAGGAAGCTAAACGATTATTAGAAAATACTCCATGGAATACCACTCGAATTTCTTTTGAAGTAGGCTGTTCAGACCAAAGTTATTTTTGTAAAGTTTTTAAAAAGTCAGAAGGTATATCACCTTCTGATTATAAAAAAAGAATGAAAAGATAACTAATTTATTTCGATATTATACTTGAATCCATTCTTATACATACTCCTTATATACTTCAGTGTTTAGCTACACACAAAAAATATTTTGTTCCTCAATTTTTTAATTTTCTTTATGTTCTTAATTAAAATTCAAATAGAATTAAATGAAAAATATTATTTTTCAAAAAAGCAAGATATTACCTAATAGCACAACAATATGTATAGTTTTGATACGGCTTATTTTATAAACTTAATTTAGATTTTTTGAAAAAGATTTGGAGGTAATATTATGGTAAATTTAAATAACATTTCAGAAGCTTTACAAAGCGGAAAGGCAGAAAAAGTACGTGAACTGGTTAAACAAGCGTTAAATGAAGATATAATTCCTAAAAAAATTTTAGAGGAAGGCTTGATCCGAGGAATGTCTATTATTGGGAAAAAATTTAAAAAAAATGAAGTATATGTTCCCGAAGTCTTAATCGCTGCTCGCGCAATGCATGCAGGAATGGATATTTTAAAGCCCAAATTGACTGAAACCGGGGGTAAAGAATATAGGTAAAGTAGTAATGGGCACAGTAACAGGAGATTTACACGATATTGGAAAAAATTTAGTAAAAATGATGTTAGAAGGAGCAGGTTTTGAAGTTGTAGATTTAGGAGTAGATGTCTCTGCAGATAAATTTGTGGAAGCTGTAAAAGAACATCAGCCTAATATAATAGGGATGTCTGCCCTTTTGACTACTACCATGGTTAATATGGTGGAAGTAATAAAGGCGCTTGATGTTGCAGGATTAAGAGATAAAGTAAAAATAATGGTTGGAGGGGCACCAATTACTCAAAATTATGCTGATCAAATAGGGGCAGATGGATATTCTCCCGATGCTACTTCTGCTACAGATAAAGCAAAAACTTTTTTAAGTTAAATATTTTATCTGCTTTAAGGAAGTGTTTTTTATTTATGAATATTAATAGAATTATTAGAGAAAAAAATCTGGTAATCCCTTTACTCGGTGCACCAGGAACTATTCTTTCAAAGACCACCTTAAAAGAGAATCTTACTAATTCCGAAGTACAATATAAAACTCTTTCTATGCTAATAGATAAATTTAATCCTGATGGTATATTTCCTATGATGGATCTTACAGTGGAAATCGAAACTTTAGGGTCAGAAACAAACTTTCCCGAAAACGCTTATCCTTCGGTGGCGGAACCACTGATTAAGAACAGAGAGGATCTAGAGATTCTGAAAGGTAATTGGCAGGGAATTAGTGGGAGGATGAAGGTTTTTATAGAAGTTATGGAAAAGATAGCCAAAAAATATTCTATAATAAAAGCTGGCTATGTAATTGGACCTTTTACCATGGCTGGCGAACTTATGGGAGCTAATGATATAGCTATGCAGGCAATGTTAAATCCGGAGCTGGTATCTAAGTTGGTGAATTTTTCTCTGGAGGTAATTATCGAATATGCTAATGCTCTTTTTAATGCGGGAGCAGATGCGATAGCGGTCTTAGAACCATTGGCAGTTATACTTTCAGCAAAGAAGTATAAAGAATTTTCTCTCTATCCTTTTAAAAAATTGGTTTCTAATCTTAATAATAAACCCTTGATATTACATATTTGTGGAAATACTAATCATCTGATAAAATCAATGTGTGATTCAGATGCCATGGGGTTAAGTTTGGACAGTGTAATAAATTTTGAAGAACTAAAAAAGATAATTCCCCAAGAAATTACCCTTATGGGCAATTTAAACCCGGTTAAAATATTTTTACAATCTACTCCTGACCAAGTAGCAGAAGCTACAAAATCCTTGAAGGAAAGTATGAAAGATACTAAAAACTTTATTTTAAGTTCGGGTTGCGATCTTCCTTTAAATACTCCTTTAAAAAATATCGAAGCCTTTATGAAAGCTGCACGGGGGAAAAATTAATTAACTTGGGGAATTTAATAATAGGTGAACGGCAAAATGCTAAAAACAACTTTCTTACCTGATAAAAAAAATATTACAGGAAATAATGGACTATCTTTGAAGAAGATAGAAAATATTTCTAATTTAAAAATATCTCTACAGATATTAAAAAAGATTCCTATCCTCTGGATAAATTATTAAAGAGATTGAAAAATAAATGATAAATTCTTTTGATAGTAGATTATTTTCTAATTATAATATCTGAATATAATATTTGACAATTCAGTAACTTATTGTTATATTTTAATCAGAAAAAATACCAAAATTAAATAATAGGAACTCGTATAAACTCTTGAATATGGCAAGGGTGTTTCTACCAGGTGACCGTAAATCACGACAGGCTACGAGTGGAAGTGCACCTTAGGGAATCGCTTATTTAAGCTGATTTATATTTGTAAATATTATGTTACGCTTAGATAAGATTAGAACCAAGTGGTGCAAAGTATATTCATTTTATGCTACACCGGAGGGTTAAAAGCCCAGGCGGAGAGGTTCCACTCTGATTGATGGAATTTCTATTGTCTGGGTTTTTTTATTTGTCATAAAACCAGTAACTAAATAGCCAAAGATGTTGGGGAGGTAGGAGAATGGATAAAGTAACAATAATTATGGGAAGTATATCAGATAGAGAAACTATGGAAAAAGCAGCAGGGGTATTAGACGAATTAGGTATTTCTTATGAAATGAAAGTGCTTTCTGCTCATCGAACTCCTGATTTACTGTTTGAATATGTTGCACAAGTAGAAGAAAAAGGATTTAAGGTAATAATTGCCGGGGCTGGGGGAGCAGCTCATTTACCGGGAATGATAGCCTCCAAGACGTTGTTGCCGGTAATTGGCGTACCCATAGAAACTAAAGTATTAGGAGGTCTTGATTCTTTGCTTTCTATTGTTCAGATGCCGGGAGGCGTTCCCGTTGCCACCATGGGGATAGGAAATGCAAAAAATGCCGCACTTATGGCAGCCAGAATATTAGCTATTAATAATCCTGATATAAAGAGAAAATTAGAAAATTATGTAAAAGATATGGCTCAAAAAATAAAAGATATTAAAATACAGTAATAAGTAATAAGTGACAAATTAATTAATTCGCAGAGAGGAGCAAATTAATGGGAAGTGTAAAAGATTTAATTGTCGTAGAGAAGCCTTTAAAAAACAAAAGTGGTAGAGGAAAATTTATTTTTTCAGACCGTTATTCAGTGTTTGATTGGGGCGAGATGCCAGACCATATTCCTAATAAGGGTAAATCTTTGTGTATCTCAGCTGCTTATTTTTTTGAAAAATTGGACAGTATGGGAATAAAGACACATTATTTAGGTTTGGTAGAAGATGGTCAATCAAAAAGAATATCTGGTGTCAAAGGTCCGGTAGATATGATGGAAGTTAAGTTGTTTCGGGTATTAAAACCCCTCAAAACTGCCGATGGCTATCATTATTCGGTTTATAAAAAAGAAGGTAGTAATTTATTGGTTCCTTTAGAAGTTATTTTTCGCAATTCTTTGCCTGCAGGTTCAAGTGCATTTAAAAGGTTGGAAAAAGGGGAGTTAGAATTAAAAGAATTAGGATTAGAAAAAATGCCTCTTCCCGGAGAAGATTTAGAAAAACCCTTTTTAGATGTTTCTACCAAGCTTGAGGAAAGTGACCGCTATTTAGGTTGGGAAGAAGCCCAAAAAATTGCCCATCTTAGTGATAATGAATTGGAAGAGATTAGAAGGGTGACCTTATCCATTAACCAGCTAATCGGGCAAGAAGCAAGTAAAATTGGTTTGAAATATGAAGATGGTAAAATAGAATTTGGATTCGATGAAGACAGAAACCTTGTAGTGGTGGATGTCTTAGGGACTTTGGATGAATGCCGCTTTACTTTTAAAGGCATGCCCATCAGCAAGGAGATTGCCCGTTTATATTATCGGAAAACTCCCTGGTTTAAAGAATTGATGGATGCTAAAAAGAAAGATGAATTAAATTGGAAAAATAAGGTAAATCTATCTCCTCCGCCCTTACCGCCAAGATTGAAAGAACTTATATCCATGGCTTATACTGCATTTACCAATGAAATTACCAAAAAAGAATGGTTTGGGGGAATTTTACCTATACAAGAAATATTAAGAGAAATAAGCGAGATATTGAATAAATAATAACAGTGAGGAGAAGAAAATGTGGTTGGTTAAAATTTATGTAACCTTAAAAAAAGGGTTATTAGACGCTCAGGGGAAAGCGACTCAAAATGCTTTGGAATCATTGGGATTTAAGGAAGTGGAAGAGGTAAGAATGGGAAAATATATCAATATTAAAATGAAGGGGCAGAATCAGCAGGTGGTTATTCAAAGGGTTGAAGAGATGGGTAAAAGATTATTAGCCAATCCGGTGATTGAAGATTTTAACTATGAAGTTGAGGTGTTAAAGTGAAGTTTGGTGTCATTCAATTTCCAGGTTCAAACTGTGATTACGATTGTTTTTATGCCCTGAATGATGTTTTAAAAGTAGAAGTTGAATATATCTGGCATAAACAGACTGATATCAAGGGATATGATGGTATATTTTTACCTGGTGGATTTACCTATGGAGATTATTTAAGGGTTGGAGCTATAGCCCGATTTTCTCCGGTTATGTCAGCAGTCATCGATTATGCTGCGGCCGGAGGATTAGTTTTGGGGATTTGCAACGGATTTCAAATTCTTACTGAAGCGGGTCTATTGCCCGGAGCATTAATGAGAAACAATAGTCTTCATTTTATCTGTAAATATACCTATCTTAAGGTAGAAAATAATCAAACTCCTTACACCGGTTCTTGTAAAGGCGGACAGGTTTTAAAAATACCCATTGCTCATGGGGATGGTAATTATTATATCGATGAACATGGTTTGTCTGAACTGATTAAAAACAACCAGATTGTCCTTCGGTATTGCGAGGAGGATGGAGAGGTTACTTCAAAGGCAAATCCTAACGGTGCTGTGGATAATATTGCTGCTATATGTAATAAAGAAGGAAATGTTCTGGGAATGATGCCCCATCCGGAACGCTGCGTAGAAGATTGTCTGGGCTCGTCTGATGGTAAATATATTTTTAATTCTATTTTAAACTTTATAAAGAAAGGTTAAGTAAAATTGAAAAAAGTTTTAAAATTTAATTATGATTTTAAATTTTTAGTTTTAGGTTTTTACTTCGACGAGATACGAGATACGAACAACGAGATACGATAATGATAGGAGATTATTTTATTAATGAAAAGCTTTGAGCAGGAAAAATTTTGGAAAAAATGGAATCTTACTCCGAAAGAATTCCAGAAAATAAAAGAATGCCTACAGAGAGAACCCAATGAAGTAGAGTTAGGAATGTACTCGGTGATGTGGTCAGAACATTGCAGTTATAAAAACTCAAAACCGCTTCTTAAATTATTTCCCAATTCAGCAGAATGGGTCCTTCAGGGGCCGGGAGAAAATGCGGGCATTATTGATATCGGAGACGACCAGGTTATCGCCATGAAGATAGAAAGCCACAACCATCCTTCGGCGATAGAACCTTTTCAGGGAGCGGCCACCGGTATCGGAGGAATAGTGCGGGATATCTTTGCCATGGGTGCCCGACCCATCGCTTTGTTGGATTCTTTAAGATTTGGAAATTTTAATCATCCTCAAACTCAATATCTTTATAAAGGAGTCATAGAGGGCATTTCTTTTTACGGTAATTGTATAGGGGTGCCTACAGTTGGAGGGGAAACAGTTTTTTCCCCAAGTTATCAGGAAAATATTTTAGTCAATGTGATGTGTGTGGGATTGGCCGGGAAAAATGATATTTTGCGAGCAATAGCAAAAGGTGAAGGCAATTCGGTAATTTTAATAGGAGCAAAGACCGGCAGAGATGGCATCGGAGGAGCTTCTTTTGCCTCCACAGAATTAGATGAAACCTCTGATGAAGATCGTCCTGCAGTTCAAATAGGAGATCCCTTTTCTGAAAAATTATTAATTGAGGCTTGTTTAGAGTTAAGAGGATTGGATTATGTGGTTGGATTGCAGGATTGTGGCGCTGCCGGCTTGACCAGCTCTTTATGTGAAATGGCCAGTCGGGGGGATAGCGGATTAGATATTGAATTATCCAAAGTACCTACGCGCGAAGAAGGGATGAATCCTTTTGAAATTATGCTTTCCGAATCCCAGGAAAGGATGATAGTGGTGGTTAAAAAAGGTAAAGAAAAAGAGATTAAAATTATTTTTGATAAATGGGGTTTAGATTCCGCAGTCATTGGTAAAGTAACCAATGATGGGAAATTCAAGATCAGAGACAAAGGAGAAATAATAGCAAATATACCCGCGAAATCACTTTCCGATGGAGTGCCTGTTTGTCATCGCAAAGGGAAAAGACCGAATATTTTAGATTCGGTAAATCAGCTTGATTTATCCGAAATATCTCAACCGGATGACTATAATCAAGCATTATTACAAGTCTTGGGTTCACCAAATATGATAAGCAAAGAACAAATTTATGAAAATTATGATTATATGGTAAGGAACAATACTATACTGCTTCCCGGAGATGATGCCGCCATATTAAGAATAAAAGGAACTAAAAAAGCCATAGCCCTTACCACTGATGGTAACGGGAGATATTGTTATCTTGATCCCCTGATGGGAGGGAAAATAGCGGTAGCAGAAGCTTCCAGAAATTTGTCTTGCAAGGGAGCTTTACCCCGGGCGGTCACTGATTGTTTAAATTTTGGAAATCCTGAAAAGGAAACCATCTACTGGCAATTAGAAGAAAGCATTAAAGGGATCAGTGAAGCTTGCAGAGTATTGCAGACCCCGGTCATCAGCGGTAATGTAAGCTTGTATAATGAAAGCAAAGGGGAAGCTATTTATCCTACTCCGGTTATCGGGATGGTGGGAATTATTGAAGATTATCATCATATCTGTTCTATGGCATTTAAAAATCATGATGATTTGATCGTACTTTTAGGAGAAAACAAAGAAGAATTAAGTGGAAGTGAATATTTAAAAGTGATTCATCATTTGGAAAAAGGGATACCCCCACAGATTGATTTATTAAAGGAGCAGGCAGTTCAAAAGGTATGCCGGGAGGCAATCAAGAAGGGATTGGTTTCTTCAGCTCATGATTGTTCAGAAGGTGGATTGGCTATCGCACTGGCAGAAAGTTGTATTAAAGGAGAAAAAGGAGCGGAGATAGACATTGAAGGCAAAATGAGGAGTGATGCCTTGTTGTTCGGAGAAAGCCAATCGCGAATCATGGTATCTCTTGATCCGAAAAATCTAACTTCATTAAAAGAGATAGCCGATAAATACCAGGTTCCTCTATTGCTATTGGGTTCTGTGCAGGGGGAAAAATTAAAAATAAACCGGTTAATCAATATAAAAATAGAGCAATTAGAAAAAGCTTGGAGAGGCGCAAAATAATGCATGAGGAATGTGGCGTTTTTGGAATTTTTAATCAAGAAAATAAATTTGTAGATGTGGCTAAATTAACTTATTTTGGCCTTTATGCCCTTCAACATCGGGGGCAGGAGAGTGCGGGGATTGCCGTATCTGATGGACAAAAACTCTTGATCTATAAAGATTTAGGGTTAGTGTCTGAAGTATTTAATGAAGAAAAGCTAAAGACTTTACAGGGTAATTGTGCTATTGGTCATGTAAGATATTCTACAACAGGCGCCAATATTTGGGAAAATAGCCAGCCTATTTTAAAGAACTACAAGGGAGGAACTTTCTCTTTAGCTCATAATGGTAACCTGGTAAATCAGGAAGAATTGAAGGCAAAATTGAAAGAAAAGAGCGTTCAAATTTATTCTTCAACAGATAGTGAAATAATATCTAATTTAATCAAAACAAATCCCGAAGAGAGTATTGAAAAAAATATTAAAATGGTGGCTGCCCAATTAAAAGGGGCTTTCTCTTTAGTGATTATGACTGAAAATAAATTAATCGGATTAAAAGATCCTTTCGGTTTTCATCCCCTTGCCCTGGGGAAATTAGGGGATTCTTACCTTTTTGCTTCCGAAACCTGTGCCTTTAATCTTATCGGCGCTGAGTTTATTCGGGAAGTGGAACCAGGGGAGATGGTCGTCATTGATAAAGAAGGAGTAAAATCTACCAGAATATTACCAGATAACCGGAAAGCTCTTTGTATTTTTGAGTTTGTTTATTTCGCCCGTCCGGATAGCACTATATACGGAACAAATGTAGCTTTAAGCCGGCAAAAAATGGGCCGAAGATTAGCCCGGGAATATCCGGTGCAAGCAGATATAGTAGTTCCTGTTCCGGATTCAGGCATTTCTGCAGCCATCGGTTATACCGCCCAATCAGGTATTCCTTACGAAGAGGGTTTGATCAAGAACCGTTATATCGGGAGAACTTTTATTCAACCTGAACAATTAATTCGGGATTTTGGAGTGAAAATAAAACTATCTCCTATTAAAGAAATAATAAAGGGTAAGAGAGTGATACTGATAGATGATTCCATTGTCCGGGGAACTACCAGCCAAAAAATTGTAAAGTTGGTAAGAGATGCAGGAGCCAGGGAAATTCATATTCGAATAAGTTCTCCACCTATTTTCTTCCCCTGTTTTTACGGGATAGATACACCAAATAGGGAATATTTAAGAGCTGCCAATCATAGCCTGGAGGAAACCAGAAAATGGCTGGGAGCAGATAGCCTGGGTTATCTGAGTATAGAAGGGCTATGCAGTGTTTTTGATAAGATTCCTGCTGATAATTTTTGTTTAGCTTGCTTTGACGGGAAATATCCGACGTAAAATAGTATTTAGTATATAGTATATAGTGAAGAAAATAGAAGTCAGAAAAGAAGTAATTAGTGATGAGTGATGTGTAGGGGCACGATGCATCGTGCTCAACGTAGAGCTATAAAAAGAAAAGGAATTAATTAAATGGGAAAATCTTATAAAGAAGCTGGCGTAGATATTAGCCTGGCCAATCAGATAGTTGAAAAAATAAAACCATTGATCAGTAAAACTTCTATTCCCGGAGTATTGGGTGGCATCGGCGGATTTGGCGGATTATTTGCTTTAGCAGAACAGAAATATAAAGAACCGGTCTTGGTTTCGGGAACTGACGGAGTAGGGACTAAATTAAAGCTCGCCTTTGCTCTAAATAAACATGACACTATTGGTATAGATTTAGTGGCAATGTCGGTGAATGATATCATTACCTGTGGGGCAAAACCTTTATTTTTTCTGGATTATATTTCCATTGGCAAACTATCAGAAAAAGTGGTTGTCGAACTCGTAAAAGGAGTGGCCGAAGGGTGTAAAATAGCAGATTGTGCCTTATTGGGCGGAGAAACTGCAGAGATGCCCGGATTTTATGCTGAAGGCGAATATGATTTAGCCGGTTTTGCGGTAGGCGTTGTGGAGAAAAGTAAAATAATCGATGGCCGAGAGATTAAAGAAGGAGATTCGGTGATAGGCATTACTTCTAATGGATTACACAGTAACGGTTTTTCCCTTGTGAGAAAGGTTTTGTTTGAGTCTAAAAAATATAAAATAAGCGATAAAATACCTTCTTTCGAGAAATCTTTGGGTGAAGAATTGCTTAAACCTACTCAAATTTACGTTTCCCCGATTTTGCATTTGTTGGAAAAATATAAAATATTAGGAATAGCTCACATCACCGGAGGAGGAATAGTAGAAAATATTCCCCGTATTTTACCTGAAGGAGTTTCAGTTCGGATAGACCAAGAAAGCTGGCCTAAACCTTCTATTTTTACTTTCATTAAAGAAGAAGGAGAAATTCCCGATGGAGAGATGTATCGGACTTTCAATATGGGGATAGGCATGGTATTGATTGTTTCCCCAAGTGACGCTTCGAAGGTGATGGACGAACTTAAAATGGCAGGCTACGATTCTTACCTTATCGGCAAAGTGATCAAAAGGGAATAAATGACAACTTTGGTGCCTGGCACAAAAGTTGTCATTAAGGAGAAGATTATGATTAATATCGGAGTATTGGTCTCAGGCAGAGGGACAAATTTACAGGCGATTATTGAGGCGGTAGAAGAAGGTAAAATTGCCGGAGAAATTAAAGTTGTGATGAGCGATAATCCGGATGCTTATGCCCTAAAAAGAGCCCAGCAATATCATATCGATACCCGCTATATTCATTTTAAGGAACTTAAAAATAGGGAAGATTATGATAAAGAGATCATCAAAATCCTAAAAGAGAAAAAAATTGAACTGGTGGTTCTGGCCGGGTATATGAGAATTTTGAGCTCTTATTTTATCAGAAGCTATAAAAATAAGATCTTAAATATTCATCCTGCTTTACTCCCTTCTTTCCCGGGGTTGCACGCTCAGAGGCAGACCCTTGAATATGGAGCAAAAGTTTCCGGATGTACCGTTCATTTTGTGGATGAAGGAGTAGATTCCGGTCCTATTATCCTGCAAAAGGCAGTAGAAGTGAGTGATGATGATACTGAGGAATCTTTGGCAGAGAAAATCTTAAAAGAAGAACACCAAATTTATCCCCGGGCAATTCAGTTATTTTCCGAAAGCAGATTGATGATTAAAGGAAGAAGAGTATTTATTAAATGATTATCATTTTTACAAGAGAGGTAGAACGGGAATGAAAGTATTGGTCATTGGCAGTGGAGGAAGAGAACATACTTTAGTGTGGAAAATAACTCAAAGTCCGAAAGTTTCTCAAGTGTATTGTGCACCAGGCAATGCAGGAATTTCTAATTTAGCCCAATGTGTAAATATTGATGCAGACAGTATAGAAAAATTAGTTGGTTTTGCCAAAAAGGAAAAAATTGATTTAACGGTAGTGGGACCGGAGTTGCCTTTGTCCCGGGGAATAGTCAATGAATTTAATCAACAGGGCTTAAGAATATTCGGTCCGAGCAAAGAAGCTGCTGAGATTGAATCAAGTAAAGTCTTTTCCAAATATTTATTAAAAAAGTACAATATCCCTACTGCAAATTATGAAGTCTTTCAAAATAGCGAAAAGGCACTCGCCTATATACAACAACAAACTTTTCCTTTGGTCATTAAGGCAGATGGATTGGCAGCCGGCAAAGGCGTATTTATTGTAAAGAATTTGCTTGAAGCGAGAGATGCCCTAAATGCACTGTTGGAGGAAAAAAAATTTGGAGAAGCAGGCAGACAGGTCATCGTAGAAGAATTTTTAGAAGGAGAAGAGGTATCAATCTTGGCATTTTGTGATGGAAAGACTGTGGTACCCATGGTTTCCTCTCAGGACCACAAAAAGATATTTGATAATGACCTGGGGCCCAATACCGGTGGGATGGGAGCTTATTCCCCGGTGCCCTTTTATCCTGATGAGTTTGAAAAGAGAGTTTTAGAAGAGATTTTAAAACCTACTGTAAAAGGTTTACAGAATGAAGGGAAAGAGTATAA
>Ga0268276_1001186_pt1 | contig 26786 bp, 20 predicted proteins | sample saktaG_4_FD_190145 | JGI IMG/M metagenome (GOLD analysis project Ga0268276, IMG submission 190145) | Saline water microbial communities from Sakinaw Lake, British Columbia, Canada - sak_2010_1_5_45m | ecosystem: Environmental > Aquatic > Non-marine Saline and Alkaline > Saline ... | reverse complement strand
CCGAAGGGCTGGGCGGAAAGACCAGGCCGAAGGGCTGGGCGGAAAGACCAGGCCGAAGGGCTGGGCGGAAAGACCAGGCCGAAGGGCTGGGCGGAAAGACCAGGCCGAAGGGCTGGGCGGAAAGACCAGGCCGAAGGGCTGGGCGGAAAGACCAGGCCGAAGGGCTGGGCGGAAAGACCAGGCCGAAGGGCTGGGCGGAAAGACCAGGCCGAAGGGCTGGGCGGAAAGACCAGGCCGAAGGGCTGGGCGGAAAGACCGGCTTCAAAGGCCGGGCTGTAGAGGCCGGGCCGCAAGCACTTGGAGCAGGCGAAGAGATCCGGCGGCATTGGGCCTCCTTTGGCCTTTGTGCGAACATGCTCAATTGGTTGAGGTAAATTGCCCATCTGGCCAATCTTTAGCATGACCGCAATGCCTCCTTATGGTGATCTCTTTTACCCAGCATCTCAACCATCCTCACGATAGGGAAAGAGTGGGATCACTCCCTATTTCAACCACGAATGAACACGAATGAACGCTAATATTATCCTTTAATTTGCGTGAATTTGCGGTTTTTATGGGCGTGTATATGCCGATTAATGGGGTTTTAAGCATGCTATAGTTGACAATAGGTCCAAGTGGTGGATCGGCAACCTTCAAGCAATTGAGCGGTTATCTTTATGCCTCGTCGGCGATCTCGGCAAGCATCGGCGATCTCTCCCGATCGGAGATAGGTCAAGCTGCCCATGGCCGTTTGCATTTCCCCGCCCCACTGCCTTCTAGCATCGGACGCCAGCTGGCCGGGAACGACTGCTCGCCGCGGACGCCCGGCTAAGTCGAGATCTTAGAAAATATTTATAAAGAGTATGAGCTAATAAGGAGGCGCAGCAATGGAGGCAGGGCATATTGTCGATAATTGCGATATCAGACACCCATTTCGGCCTGAGCTCGTCTACCCTGAGACAAGCCAAGAGGGTGGACTTTCTGATCTGGGAGATGTGGAGGTATGGAGATGGCTGCGAGGAGATTGTGCTTCTCGGCGACATCCTCGACCTCTGGCGTTCCCGCCCGGAGGCAGCGGTCAGGGCCTCGAGATACTTCTTCCAGAAGCTCTCCGAGCTCCAGATGAAGATAAGCTATGTGATCGGCAACCACGATCACCATCTGACTGTCATGACGAAGGAGAGCGAGCTCATGGAGAGAATCGCCCGAGGGGACCTCTTCTCGGTCTATACGCCCAACCTCAGCTGGAGCCAGTCGATAAACGGCCTCATGATGAATATGCACTACCCAACATACTCCCTGCGCCGAAAAGGCCGCAGATACCTCTTCACCCACGGCCACCATCTAGACGGCATCCAGGCCCATTCCTTCAGGCTGATGAAGGGGATGAGGAAGATCTGCGGGAAAGAGATGACCCCGGCCGACCTGGAGATGATGATGGCCTACACCTACGAGGGCATATACCGCTCGAGCCTCTTCGGGGGGCTGGTTGGCTTGGAGGAGGGGCTTTGGAAGGCATCCCGTCTGTTCGACCGGATGGGCTCCGGGCTTGTGAGGGACCCTGTGAAGCGGCAGTATCGGTCGATCGACCGCTTCATAAAGGATCGGGGGCTTTCCCCGGTCGACCTCTTCGTCTACGGCGATACGCATAGGGCAGGGGCATATAGAAGCCGCGACGGACCGCTTGCGATGAACGCCGGCTGCTTTGCGAGGAGCAATGGCCGCCGGCTGGAGACGCCAAACACCTACATCGTCATCTCCGACGATGAGATATGCCTGAGGGAGATGGGCAGACGCGATCCAATCCGGAGGCTTGCGCTGCCGGGTCGATAGCGCCTCATCGGTCATCATCATATTCTTATCCTTTGGTGCAGATAGAACTGGCGATGAAGCTCATGGATGCCCTGGAGGGTCGAAGGTCTGTCCGGAGGTACGACAGCCGGCCCGTCCCCAAAGCCCTCGTGCTCGAGCTCTTGAGGGCAGCCGAGGCCGCGCCCTCTGCGGGGAACCTTCGAGCTAGGAAGTACATCGTCGTCGGCCGGCCTGACCTCAGGAAGGCCTTGGCTCTCGCCGCCTATGGACAGAAGCAGGTGGAGGAGGCGCCCATACTGATTGTTGTCCTGGCAGACTTCGATCGATCCCGCACGAGGTACGGCGACAGGGGCTACCTCTACGCCATGCTGGATGCGGCCTCGGCGATCACATGCCTCCTCCTCGCAGCCTTTGACACAGGCCTCGGCGCCTGCTGGAACGGCGCCTTCGATGATCAAATGGTCAAGGATCTCCTGAGGTACTCCGAGGATCTCGTCCCTGTCGGCATCATCTCACTGGGTTGGCCTCTCGAAAGCCCCCCGGCGCCGCCTCGTCGGAGCATGGAGGAGCTGGTGCGCTGGGAGATAGAGTGAAAGGAGATGGAGTGAAGGGAGTTTTTAGGGGGATAGTCGACTCCATCCTGGCCGGGGAGATCGAGACGGAAGCGCAGCTGGATGCTAGGAAGAGAGAGGCGGCATCCCTCCTCGGCCTCGACGGCCTGCCCGGCAATGCGACGATCCTCGGATGTGCCACAATGGAAGAGCGCGAGCGTCTCCATCTGCTCGTTCGAAAGCCCACGCGCACCCTCTCGGGCGTCGCCGTGATCGCTGCCATGACTTCGCCTGCCCCGTGCCCCCATGGAGTATGCGTTCCATGTCCCGGTGGTGTGTGCGAAAACACTCCCCAGAGCTACACTGGAAGGGAGCCTGCAGCAATGCGGGGCTTCCAACACCGCTGGGATCCATACGATCAGGTCAGGGCGAGGCTCGCCCAGCTGGAGGAAATAGGACACTCGGTCGACAAGGCGGAGCTGATCGTCATGGGCGGGACATTCTCCGCAAGGCCGCGCGGCTATCGACATTGGTTCGTAAAGCGCGCCCTCCAGGCCATGAACGATCACCCCGGCCCGGCAAGCCAATGGATGTCGTTTTCCGCCATCGCCAGGGCCAATAGCAGTGCCAGAGTTCGGAACATTGGAACCACATTCGAGACGAGGCCCGACTGCTGCGGACCTCGCGATATCCATTCCATGCTCAGCCTCGGGGGAACGAAGGTGGAGCTTGGCGTCCAGAGCGTAAGCGACGAGATCCTGGAAAGGATGAGGCGAGGCCACGCCGTTGCTGACTCCATTGAAGCCAATCGCCGCCTTCGCAATGCAGGGCTCAAGGTGGGATTCCACATGATGCCCGGCCTTCCCGGATCGTCCAGGGAGGACGACCGGAGATGCTTCAAGGAGCTCTTCGATAGTCCTGATCTTCGGCCGGACTACCTGAAGATCTATCCCACGCTCGTCCTCGCGGGGACGAAGCTCCACCGGCTCTATCTCAAGGGAGAGTTCGAGCCCCTCAACGACCAGGATGCGGCGGAGCTGATATCTCGAATAAAGGAGATCCTCCCCCCCTACGTCCGCCTGCAGAGGGTGCAGAGGGATATCCCCGCCCGCCTGATCGTTGCAGGCGTTAAAAAGAGCAACCTGCGCCAGCTGGCAGGAGATCTATTGAAGCGAAGGGGTGGCAGCTGCAGCTGCATCCGCTGTCGGGAGGCAGGACTTAGGGGGGTCACATCCGGAGAGTTCGCGTTTAAAGAGAGGTCCTACATGGCCTGCGGGGCAAAGGAGGAGTTCCTATCCTTCGAGGACGAAGAAGGATCCCTAGTGGGCTTCCTCAGGCTGCGCCTGGGGGATGTGGCGAGGATCAGGGAGCTGCACGTCTATGGGCCGCTCGTCCCAATAGGGAGCCGAAGAGGGGGATGGCAACATCGAGGTTACGGCGCGAGGCTTCTTCAGGCAGCCGAGGAGATCTGCGTGGATGCGGGGTATGAGAGGCTTTTCGTTACGAGCGGCATAGGGGCTCGAGGTTACTATGAGGGACTGGGGTATCATCTCCAGGAGCCGTATATGGAAAAATCGCTCGGCTGATCTGCGGGGTACCAAAACGATTAAATATCGAGTCCCAAAACTAGGCAAGGTCCGAGGTATTGTATGAGGTGGCAAGGAAAATCTGCACGAAAGGCCAGTGGTGGAAGGCTCATCATCTGCCGGGGAAAGCGTAAGTTCGAGATCGGAAGAGAGGCTGGCGACACGACCATAGCCCCAACAAGGAAGAAGACGATGGAGACGATGGGCGGCAATCAGAAGACGCGCCTTCTCAGGGGCGACGTGGCCTGTGTCTCAGATCCCAAGACCGGAGGGGCAAGGAAGGCAAAGATCGAGACCGTTGTAGATAATAAGGCCAATCTGCACTACATCAGAAGGAATATCGTCACCAGAGGGGCGATCATCAAGACCGATTTAGGGAATGCCCGGGTGACCAATCGGCCCAGCCAGGAAGGCATAATCAACGCAGTGCTGATCGCGGAGTAGGCTTTGCCGCTCCGGCATGATTCATTTTGCATCATGTTTATCGTATTCAGATGTTCCGGCTGCGGCCGCCATCTTTATGCTCCAAGAGGCGCCAAGACTCGCACCTGCCCTTGCGGGAAGCGCCTTTATCTGGACAAGGTCCAAATACTGGCGACGGCAGAAAGCGCTTCCGCTGCAGGCGAGATGGTCAGGACCTTTCAGCTTCAAGGACAGGCCACAACGGGCTTTGCCCGAGCACGCCTGCATCCGAAGTAATCCTGCTATAAGCCCTTTCCCAAAGGAGATGCCGAAGTGCCGGGGCACTTGTTACCGTTTATGACGATGCTGCCCCATTCCATGGGTTGCCCACGGCCGATGGACCATGAGCTGCCAATATCCCCAGACGGAGCCTATCGAATGGGTAGTTGAGCAAAAAATTTAAATTGATGGATCGACTTCGTAGATATTATGAGGATCAAGATCCTTCACAGAGCGGGCGATATACAAGGTCTGGACTCTAACGAGCGGCATCTAGCACTTCTTTTCCCACCTACTCAGATGGAGATCTGCGCAATGATCGCGGCCTGCCCCGACCTTGAGACCGTGATGGCCCCACCAGTCATCTACTCCCTCATCTATGAGGAGGCCAAGACCATGCTTATGATGCACGGCGTATATCTGATCCAGGGCCATGTCATGGCCATATGCGACTCGGACGGCAGGTATACCCTGGATCGAATAAAGCTGGAGGAGATAAGGTCCATGAGGAGGGCCGGCCTAAGCTCCCAGCTGATCGTGGATATGGCCCAAGAGAGGCTCTCGATGCCGCCAGACCTCACCCAGTATCTGCTGATGACCCAGTGATGGCGGCATACATTAGCTCATGCTGTTATTCGCCCATATTGGACTGACGCTGGCCTTTGCCGAGATGATGCGAAGAGCCGCAGGCTTGAGACTCCCCATAGTCCCTCTGGCCATTGGCTCCATGCTCCCCGACCTGATAGACAAGCCGCTCGGCTACGTCCTATACGGAACGCCAGCCATGGGAAGGATATACGCCCACACATTCCTCTTCCTTCTCCTTCTCTTCGTCCTGATGGTCAGCCTCGAAAATCGCCTAATCCTGGCGATATTCTTCGGAGTTTTAAGCCATTTAGCCCTCGACACCATCTGGAGATCACCGAAGATATTCCTCTGGCCGCTCTTGGGAGGATTTCCCGTCGTCGATAGCATCGGGGTGCTCGGCTACCTGCAAGCCCTCATCTCTGCGCTTCAAGACCCGATGGTCTTCATCTCCGAGGCCTTAGGATTCGCTTATCTATCAATAGCATCATACATGCTCCTCAGACGAGAGATGCATATGCTCAGCCTTGGGCAAGCCTGCAAAAAAGCCTACTGCCTTCTGCTCTCCTGGAGAACGCTTCGCTAGCGCTTCGATGCAGGCCCGAGATCAGGGCGACATTCGCCCAGATCGATCGCAATGGAAGTGCCTGATGGAAATGTATGTGCCGATGAATAACGCCCTGCTGAAAGCTCCTTGCATGTCCTAAAAGGTAGTTTAAGGAGATGGATCCTACAAAGAGTTCGCAAAGAAGGGATGCAGCTCTCTCGCCATCGCGATTGGAGAACTCGACCCCATGTAGGGTCCTTACGAGTCGAAAGGCTGATATCACCATTGGGCCAATAGAAACGATAAGAGGTTATAAGAGATGAAAGCACCAGAGAGGGTCACCATCGCGCTGGACGATGAGACCGCCGATATATTCAAGAAGATGAAGGACGACCTGGGGATATCCCAGAGCGAGATGATGCGCGATGCCCTGAAGTTCTACAACAAACACAGAAACCTCTTCGACTTCATCGAGGATAAGAAGGTCTACACCCATGCGGAGATGCTCTCTGCAAGCGAGCACGTCATAATGGACATCGATCACTTCATCCTATTTCTCAACTTCGTCGAGAGCCATCCAAACAAGGAAAAGTTCTGGGAGCTGCACAGGGAGGTCTGTCAGGCTCATGCCGAGCAGTTCAAGCACCGGCTCCTGAACGCGGAGAGCATATTGAAGAGGCTCGAGGCCTGCAACCTGTTCAAGATGAACAAGGCCTCCAAGACGGAGTTCACGCTGATCCTGAGCTCAGAAGCAGCCAAGAAGTTCGTCAAGATGGAAGTGGAGGAGATCTTTTTGGGAATGGGCCTGCAAGTCGAGATCAAAGAGGACTTCTCCAAGCTGCGAATAAAGGTGGTCCACGACCTCTGATCGGCGAAGGGCACAAAGGACGCCCATCTGAAACCACACAACGACGTATCCAATTGTGGCCTCTTGTCCATAATCGACTTGGATACATGCGATTCTCTGGACCGGCAGCCACTCACAAATGAGTTGATATGGCCTTTTCACTATAAGTCAGTCCCAGAACGCCCTTAACTCATGGTTTTTTTTTGCATGCTTTGCTATCTGCGCACTATTATGCCGACCACAAGGGGCACAATGGACACGAAGAACGCACAAAGTTAACATTCAATTCGGGTTCCAATCCAATTATTGGTCATTCATTGGACCCTTTGTGCCGAATCTCGTTTTGGCGTCTACGTTCAACAACTCGATGCAGGTAGACTACCAGATAGCGAAATATCCGAAAATAGCCAAAAAAAAAGGGAGGGAGATTGGATGCTTCGCTCACTGGTTGATGAGCGGGATCATCTCCACGGACTCGGGGTTGGCGAGCGCGGATGTGTCTCCCACGGGCTTGCCCAGGGCTTTGGCCTTGACCACGCGGCGCATGATCTTGCCGGACCTGGTCTTTGGAACATCCTTGACGAAGTAGACTGACTCGGGGTAGGCAACCGGCCCAAGGACGATCCTGACGTGCTTTGCGATCTCCTTCTTCAGATCCTCGGTCTCCTCGACGCCCTCCTTGACGATTACGAAGGCAACGATGGTCTCGCCCTTGACCTCATCGGGCTTGCCGATGACGGCGGCCTCGGCCACCTTGGGATGCGAGACTGCAGCGGACTCGACCTCAGCGTTGGAGATCCTGTGTCCGGCAACCTTCAAGACGTCGTCGATGCGGCCCTGGATCCACCAGTAGCCATCCTTGTCCCTGGTTGCCTTGTCGCCTGCGAGGTATGTGCCGGGCTTGACGTTCCAGTACATCTCCCAGTACTCCTTCTTGTAGCGGATCTCATCCTTGTAGAAGGCCCTGAGCATGGATGGCCAGGGGGTCTTCTGGACGATGTTTCCACCGTAGCCAAGGGGCACCGAGTTTGCCTCCTCGTCGAAGATGTCGGTGTTGAATCCGGGCAGCGGGAAGGCGACAGATCCGGGTTTCTCCGGAGTCATGGGCAGCGGGGCAATGACGTGGCATCCGGTCTCGGTCTGCCACCAGGTGTCGATGATAGGTGCCTGGTCGGCGCCGATGTTCTTCCTGAACCACATGTATGCCTCGGGGTTGAGAGGCTCGCCGACAGATGCCAGGATCCTAATGCACTTCAGGTTGTACTTGGCAGGCCACTGGTCGCCAGCCTTCATGAACATCCTGATGGCGGTAGGTGCCGTGTAGAATACGCTTACGCCATACTCCTCAATTATGGACCACCAGCGGCCCAGGTTGGGGAAGTCGGGCGATCCCTCGTAGAGGATGTTCGTTGCACCCAGACAGAGGGGACCGTATATGACGTAGCTGTGACCGGTGATCCAGCCCGCGTCGGCCGTGCACCAGAAGACGTCATCCTCTTGGACGTCCAGGGCCCAGGCAGTAGTGTAGGCAGGGGCCACGCTGTATCCGCCGTGAACGTGCTCGATACCCTTGGGCTTGCCGGTCGTGCCGGATGTGTACAGAATGAAGAGGCGGTCCTCTGGGTCCAGCTCCTCGGTGACGCACTCGTCGCTCTGGGCTGCCACTAGGTCTTGGTACCAGATGTCCCGGCCCTCGACCATGGCGGTCTCCACGCCGGTCCTCTTGACGACGATCACGTTCTTTACAGACGGAGCGTCCTTGACAGCTGTGTCCACGTTGGGCTTCAGGGGCAGCGGCTTTCCGCGCCTGTAGAAGCCGTCGGATGTGACTACTACCTTGGACTCAGCATCTGTGACCCTGCTGTTGAGACCACCGGCGGAGAAGCCGGAGAATACCACGCTGTGAATGGCGCCGATCTTGGCGCAGGCAAGCATGGTTATGGGCAGCTCGGGGATCATGGGGAGATAGACGCTGACCCTGTCGCCCTTCTCCACGCCCAGGCTCTTCAGGCCGTTTGCCATCTTGTTGACTGCCCTGTAGAGCTCGTAGTAGGTGATAGCCTTCTTGTCGCCGACAGGCTCGCCCTCGAAGTAGTAGGCAACCTTGTTCTTCCTCCAGGACTTGGCGTGCCTATCCACTGCGTTGTAGGCCACGTTGATCTTCCCGCCCAAGAACCACTTGAAGTAGGGATTCTTGGAATCGTCGAGGATCTGATCATAGGGCTTGAACCAATCCGCATAGCTCTGAGCCATCTCATCCCAGAAGTCCACGTAGTTCTCGGAACACCAAGCACGCATCTCCATCTCAGTCTTGAAGCCCTTCTTCTTCATCCACTGGAAAGAGTTGGAATGCTCTATAATCCACTGGGGGGTATTGAATATCCTGGTCTCTTCCTGCAGAACGGCAGTCTTTGCAGTCTCAGCCAATTTATAACCTCCTATCGAATATAGATACAGCGTTCCCACTCTCCCTCAGAGGCGGCCGGACTCTCCACCTCTTCTAGCTCAAATCGCCCGATTGACACCCCTCGATCACAGGGAGGTTCAGGAAACACTGGAGAGGGCCCTACTTGATCATTTATAAAGCTATCGAGATAAAAATAATAACGATCGATGCTAGTAATTATCGATTATTTGGATTTGAATGACGCTTTGTTTAAGAACATTTTGCATAATACAAGGATAAATAATCAATATTAGACCCATCGACGAGAGGACAGGATATCTACGCGATAGAATGTTTTTATATTTATAAAATTATGCAACCCGATTTGGTGGAGAATGATAAAGAGATATAGATAAAAATAAAAAATAGATGTATCCGCTCACTTGATGAGCGGAATGGCGTCGACTGCCTCGGGGTTGGCGAGGGCAGATAGGTCGCCGGTCGGGTTGCCGAGCGCCTTGGCCTTGACCACGCGGCGCATGATCTTGCCGGACCTGGTCTTGGGCACGTCCTTGACGAAGATGACAGTCTCAGGATATGCCACGGGCCCGAGGACTTTGCGCACGTGCTTCCTCAGCTCCACCTTGAGCTCATCCGTCTCCACCTCACCGGTTCTGAGGATGACGAAGGCCACAATTACCTCGCCCTTGACCTCATCCGGCTTGCCGATGACCGCGGACTCTGCCACCTTGGGATGGCTCACGAGGGCGCTCTCGACCTCGGCGTTGGAGATCCTGTGTCCAGCAACCTTGAGGACATCGTCGATGCGACCCTGGATGAAGAAGTATCCATCCTTGTCCTTGGTTGCCTTGTCGCCGGCAAGGTATGTGCCTGGCCTGATGTCCCAGTAGGTGGACCAGTACTCCTTCTTGTAGCGAACCTCGTCCTTGTAGAAGGCACGCAGCATGGATGGCCAGGGGGTGGCGCTGACGATATTCCCGCCAGATCCCGGCGGAACCGGATTGGCATCCTCGTCATAGATGTCTACATTGAATCCGGGCAAGGGGAATGTAGCCGATCCCGGCTTCAACGGCGTGATGGGAAGCGGAGATACCAGGAAGGTCCCGGTCTCTGTCTGCCACCAAGTGTCCATGATCTGGAGCTTGCCTCCGCCGAAGTGCTCGCGGTACCACATCCAGGCCTCGGGGTTGATGGGCTCGCCCACTGATCCCAGCAGGCGCAGGCTGGTGAGGTCGTACTTCTCGGGCCACTGTGCCCCGGACTTCATGAACATCCTCACAGCAGTAGGAGCGGTATAGAAGACGGAGACCTTGTGGTCCTGGATGATCTGGAACCATCTGCCGAAGTCGGGGTAGTCGGGAGATCCCTCGTAGAGGATGCTCGTCGCCCCAAGGCAGAGAGGTCCATAGACCACGTAGGAGTGACCCGTGATCCATCCTACATCGGCTGTGCACCACCAGACGTCAGAATCCTTGATATCGAAGACCCAGTTGAGGGTTTGAGCTGGACCAACGCAATACCCGCCATGGACGTGCTCTATTCCCTTGGGCTTTCCAGTTGTGCCGGAGGTGTAGAGGATGAAGAGCCGGTCCTCGCTGTCGGTCTTCTCAGTCTCGCACTCCTCGGACTTGTCAGCCACAAGGTCGTCCCAGTAGATGTCCCTTCCAGCCGTCATGGGCACTTCTTGGCCGGTCCTCTTGACCACAACGACGTTCTTTACGCTTGGGGCATCCTTGACCGCCTCATCCACATTGGGCTTCAAGGCCAAGGGCTTGCCCCTTCTGTAGAACCCATCGGTGGTCACGACGACTACGGACTCCGCGTCTTGCACCCTGCTTCCGAGGCCTCCGGCACTGAATCCAGAGAATACCACGCTGTGGATGGCCCCGATCTTGGCACATGCAAGCATGGTCATGGCGGTCTCGGGGATCATGGGCATGTAGACGCTGACCCTGTCGCCCTTCTTCACGCCAAGGCTCTTTAAGCCGTTCGCGAACTTGTTGACCTCCTTGTAGAGATCTCCATAGGTGATCTTCCTAGTAGGCTGGTCGGTAGGCTCGGGCACGAAGATGTAGGCCACCTTGTCCTTATTGGCGCCCAAAGCATGCCTGTCCACGGCGTTGTAGGCTACGTTGATCTTTCCGCCCACGAACCACTTGGCATAAGGGGGTTTCCACTCCAGGATCTGGGCATAGGGCTCGAAGAACTCGGCGTAGTCATTGGCCATCTCACCCCAAAACTGGATAAAATTCTGACCGGTCCAGGCTCGCATCTCCTTTTCCGTAGCGAAGCCCTTCTTCTTCATCCACTTCATGACGACGGAGTTCTCCGCCAGTTCCTTGGATGGTGTGAAGACCCTGGTCTCCTCAAGCAAGACCGACGTAGTTGCTGCTTTCTGCTCAGCCATATTAAACCTCCTTTTTAATTCCAGAATGTTCGCCCACCTAGATGGACGGATTCAACGAGGGAGATCTCCCTTCCGCTTATTCGATCTCTCGACTTTCGACTCCGCCCCACCCAGCGAGAGGACATCATGGTGATCGATAATTTAGCCGTATTTTCGTTTATAAAGTTGTCGCGGTGAGTTAACTGAATGAAAGAAAATTATCATAAATGATGTTGATATTGCCAGTATATTTGAGCAATATTTTGCGAGTTTGACGAGCAAGCAAAACGCCGTGGCGCTCAACCATGAGTTCCCAATTGATTAGGCACATATTGAGAGAAATGGGGCGATTGATGATGGTTAGCATGATAGGTCATTGTTCACTGATTAGGCACAGCAAATCGCTATGCTTCGGCTCTGGGTGCCTAATAGAATGGGAGGTCAGGCTCAACTGGCTTTCGGAAGGCAGAAAGATCGGCTATGAGATCGGCAATCGATATAGTCTCGCGAGTAACACGGATCTCACGTAGTTCTTCCATTTATAAATATGAGAAAAAAAAAAGATGGGTTCCCGCTCACTTGATGAGCGGGATTCCCTCGACTGCCTCGGGGTTGGCGAGGGCAGATAGGTCGCCGGTCGGGTTGCCGAGCGCCTTGGCCTTGATCACACGACGCATGATCTTGCCGGATCTGGTCTTGGGCACGTCTTTTACGAAGTACACAGACTCCGGATATGCCACCGGCCCCAAGACTTTGCGCACGTGCTTCTTCAGCTCCGCCTTGAGCTCCTCGGTCTCCTCCTGGCCCGTTCTGAGGATGACGAATGTCACTATGACCTCGCCCTTGACCTCGTCGGGCTTGCCGATGACGGCCGCCTCGGCCACCTTGGGATGGCTCACGAGGGCGCTCTCGACCTCGGCGTTGGAGATCCTGTGGCCTGCAACCTTGAGGACGTCGTCGATGCGGCCCTGGATGAAGAAGTATCCATCCTTGTCCTTGGTTGCCTTGTCGCCCGCGAGGTATGTGCCGGGCCTAACATCCCAGTAGGTGGACCAATATTCCTTGTTGTACCTCTCGGGATCCTTGTAGAAGGCTCTGAGCATCGACGGCCAGGGACTGTTGCTCACGATATTGCCACCTGTGCCGGGCGCGACCGGATTCGCATCCTCATCAAGGATATCGATGTTGAACCCTGGCAGCGGGAAGGTAGCTGATCCTGGCTTGAGAGGAGTTATCGGCAAGGGCGACACGAGGAACGTGCCGGTCTCGGTCTGCCACCAGGTATCCATGATCTGGAGCTTGCCTCCGCCGAAGTGCTCGCGGTACCACATCCAGGCCTCTGGATTGATGGGCTCGCCGACAGACCCGAGCAGCCTCAGGCAGGAGATGTCGTAATCCTTGGCCCACTTCTCGCCGGCCTTCATGAACATCCTTATGGCTGTGGGAGCGGTGTAGAAGACGGATACCTTGTTATCCTGGATTATCTTGAACCATCTGCCGAAGTCCGGGAAGTCGGGGGCGCCCTCGTACATCATGCTCGTCGCGCCCAGGACGAGCGGACCGTACACAATGTAGGAGTGGCCTGTGATCCATCCGATATCGGCCGTGCACCACCAGACATCATCTTCCTTGATGTCGAAGACCCAGTCCAACGTCTGAGCCGGACCTACGCAATATCCGCCGTGGACGTGCTCTATGCCCTTGGGCTTGCCTGTCGTTCCAGAGGTGTACAGGATGAAGAGCCTGTCCTCAGAGTCCATCTGCTCAGTCTCGCACTCTTCCGACTTGTCGGCAACGAGGTCATGCCAATATATGTCGCGGCCCTTGACCATGGGAACATCGATGCCCGTCCTCTTGACGACGATCACCTTCTTCACAGAGGGGGCGTCCTTGACCGCCTCATCTACGTTGGGCTTCAAAGGCAACGGCTTGCCGCGCCTGTACAATCCATCCGTTGTCACAACCACTTTGGCCTCGGCATCCAAGATCCTGCTGTTCAAGCCACCGGCGGAGAATCCGGAGAATACGATGGAGTGAATCGCGCCGATCTTGGCGCCCGCGAGCATGGCTATGGGCAACTGGGGGATCATGGGCATGTAGAAGGTTATCCTGTCCCCCTTCTTCACACCAAGGCTCTTCAGCCCATTGGCGAACTTGTTTACCTCTTTGTAAAGCTCGCCATAGGTGATCTTCTGAGTGGGCTGATCGGTGGGCTCGGGGACGAAGATGTAGGCGACCTTATCCTTCTTGGCGCCCAAAGCATGCCGATCCACGGCGTTGTAGGTCACATTGCACTTGCCACCCACAAACCACTTTGCATATGGCGGCTTCCACTCCAGGGTCGACGCCCATGGCTCGAACCAATCGGCATAGGTCTCGGCCATCTCGCCCCAGAACTTGATGTAGTTATTGGAACACCATAGGCGCATCTCATTCTCTGTTGTGAAGCCTTTCTTCTTCATCCACTTCATGACGTTGGAGTTATCCACCAGATCCTTTGGGGGTGGGAAGACCCTGGTCTCCTCAAGCAAAACCGATGTAGTTGCTGCTTTCTGCTCAGCCATTCCAATCCTCCTTTGAATTATCAGAAGTCCCCTGCCTCTCGCCAATGCGTCGAACCTTCGTTCCAACTCAAGGCAATTCCCGTCATGTATCCTAACCGATATTGGGAGGCCATAGAAACTCCTGTTAGGATCGATGATTATCATTTACGTTTATAAAGGTTGTCGTCCGATAAAATTATCATAATTGATAATTATCATTATTAAATGGTACAATAAGTTGCGCGAGGATGTGATATGATGTCCAATGAGGAGCGATAGTCGTTAATAGGCCAATATAAAAAAAAAGAATGAGGATATCCATCCTCAGACGATCGTAGGTATGGCCTCGACCGCTTCAGGGTTCGCCAGAGTGGAGGTATCCCCTACATCCTTGCCCATAGCCTTGGCCTTGATGATGCGGCGCATGATCTTGCCGGATCTGGTCTTTGGCACGTCGTTGACGAAGTGGAGCTCCGACGGTGTAGCGATCCCGCCCATAGTCGACTTCACATGGGTTAAAAGGTCCTTCTTCAGCTTATCACTGGGCACGTTGCCCGATCGGAGCACGCAGAACGCGATGATGATCTCGCCCTTCACCTCGTCGGGTTTGCCAACGACCGCGGCCTCGGCGCAGCTTGGATGGCTGACCAGGGCGGACTCCACCTCGGAGTTGCCTATTCTGTGCCCTGCAACGTTCAAGACGTCGTCGATGCGGCCCTGGATGAAGTAGTAGCCGTCCTTATCCGTCCTGGCTTTGTCTCCTGCCAGATACCAGCCGGGATGGACCTTCCAGTAGTAGTTCCAGTAGGTGGACATGTACCTCTCTGGATCCCGATAGAAGGCCCTGAGCATGGACGGATAGGGCTCTGTTATCACGACGTTGCCGCCCTCGCCGGCCGGCACGACGTTACCCTCCTCGTCCATGACCTCGACATTGTAGCCGGGAAGCGGGAAGGTACAGGATCCGGGTTTCAGCGGTGTCGTGGGCAGAGGCGAGTTGATGAAGGTCCCGGTCTCGGTCTGCCACCAGGTATCCATGATCTGGAGCTCATCTCTTCCGACGTGCTTTCTGTACCACATCCAGGCCTCGGGGTTGATGGGCTCGCCCACCGATCCCAGCAGGCGCAGGCTGGTTAGGTCGTACTTATCGCACCACTCGGGGCCGGCCTTCATGAACATCCTAATGGCTGTCGGAGAGGTATACAGCACGCTTACGCCGTAATCCTGGATGATCTTCCACCATCTGCCGAAGTCCGGGAAGTCGGGCGATCCCTCGTACATGACGCCGGTCATGCCCAATTGGAGCGGTGCGTAGACGATGTAGGAGTGGCCCGTCACCCAGCCGATGTCTGCAGCACACCACCATACGTCCTCTTCCTTGAGGTCGAATACCCAGTGCAATGTCTGGGGCGGTCCTACGCAGTATCCGCCAACAGCATGCTCTATGCCCTTGGGCTTGCCGGTTGATCCAGAGGTGTAGAGGATGTATAACCGGTGCTCCGATTCGACGAAGACTGGATCGCAATGGATCGGCTGATTTTCCACCAGGTCATGCCACCAGATGTCCTTGCCCTCTTTCCAGGGGACCTCCTGGCCGGTTCTCTTGTAGACGATCTGATTCCTCACGCTGGGAGCATCGGCAATCCCATCGTCGGCCTGGGCCTTCAGTGGCACGGTCTTGCCACGCCTCCAGAACCCGTCGCAGGTGATGCTCACAACCGACTCGCCGTCCTTCACCCTGTCACCATAGGCCTTGGCGCTGAAACCGGAGAAGACCACGCTATGTATGGCCCCTATTCTGGAGACGGCAAGCATTGCAATGGACAGCTCGGGAATCATCGGCAGATAGATGCTTACCCTGTCCCCTTCCTTGACCCCCAGGCTCTTGAGGCCGTTTGCGAGCTTGTTCACCTCCCGATACAGGTCCCAGAAGGTAAAGAGCCTCACGTCGCCCACAGGCTCTCCCACGGCGATGTATGCTACCTTGTTCTTTTTCCATGTCTTAATATGCCTGTCAAGGCAGTTGTAAGACATGCTGATCTCGCCACCGGGGAACCACTTGGCATAGGGTGGTTGCCAGTCCAGGACTTTATCGAAGGGCTTATGCCAAGTTGCGTACTTCTTGGCCATCTCCCCCCAGAACTCCACATAATTCTTGGAAGTCCACGCCCGCATCTCCTTTTCCGTCTTGAATCCCTTCTCCTTCATGTACTGCATAACGTTTGAGTTCTCGACGAGCTCCTTCGGGGGATTGAAAACCCTCTCCTCCACCATCAGAACAGCGGTCTTTGCTGCCTTTTCCTTTGCCATCTTAATCCTCCTTTTCAGCTTGATGCTACCGGGCCTGTAAGAGCGAACCACGAGACCCATATCCACAGCGATCATGGCATCCCGTCAGGGCAAACTCAACGTGTTTATGTGCCGGAGAACATCTTCACGAATGATAATGTTCATTATTAATAAGTCTAATGGTTCTCGATTCTGCCAAACGCCCCCCACGGCGCGACCCTCCTGCAAAGAGGCATCATCGCTAAAATCAGATATATCGATGGTTAGATATATATTTGCTCCGCCAATAGAAACGACTTCTAACCGACATCTCCCGTCAAGTAGAAGGGATTTGTATCGACGATCCTCGCCTTTTGTTGGGTGCCGAGATCGACCTCCTGCCTTAAGACCAGGCCGATGTAGTTATCCAACCTGGCTTTCATGCTTTTATCACGACCCCGCTCCGTCACAAGGACATCGACGGTCCGCCCCAAATATCTCTCGTTCCTCTGCGCAGCAAGCTCCAACCATAGCCTGGTCAAGGCCCGCGACCTACCCTTCTTGATCCGTTCTGGCATATCGTAGAGATGCGCTGCCGATGTGTGAGGGCGAGACGAGTATCTGGTTACGTTTACCTTGTCGGGATCCACCCCCCGGAGTAGCTCCATAGTAGCCTCGTGATCCGACTCGGTCTCGCCCGGAAATCCGGCTATACAATCGGTTACAATCGTGATATCGGGAAAGGCCCTGCGAAAGCACGCCACGATCCGCCGGAAGTCCTCTGCAGAGTAGCCCCTATTCATCGATTCGAGAACTCGGTCAGACCCCGACTGCAAGGGGAGGTGAAGGAAGCGATAGATCCGGGGATTGTCATATGCCTTCGTGAGATCGCCGATAATCGGAAGCACGTTAGATGGGTTCATCATCCCCAACCGAAACCTATGAGGGCCAGGGATATCGATCAATCGCCGAAGAAGCCTTGGGAGGGTTGAACCTATATCCACCCCATAGGCTGCAACATCCTGAGATGCGAGCTGGACCTCGACGGCGCCGGATTTGACGATACGCGCAACCTTCGCCGCTATTTGATCATCATCCAGGCTGACAAGGCATCCCCTCGCCCTTTTTACGAGGCAGTAGCTGCATGAGCCGAGACAGCCCTCGGAGATGTTCACAACCCGCAGCGCCCGCCGCTCGATCCAAGGGTTGCAGCCCCCGCTCGATGGAGGCTCCAAAAGGGCTATCCTCTCCGCAGCGGCCCTTCCTAGTATCCCCTCCATCATTCGATGCTCTATCCCTTGAAGTGACTCGGGGAGGGCTTTTGAGAGGCATCCTGCGACTACTAAGCGCTCCCCCTGGAGCTGGAGGAGCCTTCTCAGCATCTTCCTCTGCGTGCGTGCAGTTACGGCGCAGGTGTTCACTATGATCAAGTCTGCCCGATCCTCCGTTGAGGGGCTGTGTCCGAGGAGGACGAGGCACTCCTCGGCCTCCTCTGAGTTTCCCTGGTTTGCCGAACAGCCGTAGGTCTCGATATAGAACCTCATCATCCTCCCCCATCGGGAAGTGAGGGGGGACTGGATGCCGCGAGATCCTCCCGGCGAACCTGGTAGACGCCCACCAAGACCCCCATAAGAGCCGGGGCCAGGAAGAAGCCTCCGATGCCCGCGACGAGCATGCCGCCCAGAAAGGAGATCATCACCAGCAAGGGATGGATGGTGGACCTCGTCGATACCAGATAGGGCCTGATGACGAGTTCAGTTGGCAGATAGATCAGGAGGGATGCTACGATGAAGAATATGAGCCCATCCCAGGGGCTCATCACGAGGTAGCGAAAGATCGCGACTGGGATTATCACCGCCCAGGCCGTAAGCAAGGGAACCATCCCTGCGATGAAGACGAAGCTTGCAAGTGCGAAAGGCCGGGGCACGCCGAAGCTGTAGAAGATGATCGCGGAGATGGCACCTCCTACGATCGATGTGTAGATGCTTCCCACGAATATGCCGCTCAATATGCGATCGATCCTGGAGAAGTACCTTCGATGCATCTCGATCCTGTCAGGGAAGAGCATGATGATCGACTCGGCGAAACCCTCTCCATCGACGAGGAGGAAGTAGCATACAGGCAGAGCGAGTATGAAATTTATGATGCCCAGTGTGAATGCATGGCCTAGGTCGATCACCGGAATGCCGGCAACGACCGATGTCAGTATCGCGAGGATGTTCTGGAGGCTGCCTCGAAGCTCATCGAGTATGCTCGGTGGAATCTCCATTCTAAACACAAAGTCGATCACAATCCCTGCGATATCCGACTGATGCTGGGCCAGCCATGCCAGCTGGTTCGCGATCTCTATTGCTCCAAGTCCAATTATGACCGTGATCGGGATGACTATGGAGATCGTTGCGACAAGGGATCCAAGCCTTCTCCGGGATCCGCATAGGTCCCTTATGGGCCTTCCAACATAAGCGAAGACCATTCCGAGCACTATGCCGTCGAGGAGGGGAAAGGTGAGGTAAGATACCAGCATCGCGATTGCCACAAACAGGAGCATGGCCAATCGAAGCCCATGCATGCGAATCTCGTGGCTCATCTATCATCACCCCGGCATCAACCGTATATCAACGATTCCATACCGGATAGATGAACCTTTGGAGAAGCCACTGAAATCGTTCGATCAGACCAAGGCCATCTCCAGCATCTTCGCGAGGCGCAGCTCGCCACCGATCGATCCCTGCACGCCAATCCATCATCGATGTCCCTTCGCAACCATCCTAGCGTCGGTCCCACAGATCGAGCAGGCCTGGGCCCCGTAAGACTGCTGCCCTCATCGCGCCCCCTACCGCGGGAGCTCCACGGTCATGAGCACGCGGTCGGTCGCCTCCACGATCTCCTTTTGAGTTACGCCGTAGAGGCTTGCCGCGAGGACCGCTCCACCTGCGCCGACCCCTTCCTTGACGTAGCCCTCGGCAAAGGTGCGTATGGCAGGGATGCTGGAGTTCTCAAGCCCAGGGTCGACTATGTAGCAGGGCCGGCCCAGGTCCTCGACGATCTCGACGAAGTTGGCGCTCCGATCCTCTGCAATGTACTTCGTCGTCGCTATGGAGAAGTCCCCGTCGATCCCGAAAGACCGAGCAAGCGCCAAGACCGCCGCAAGCTGGGTTCCGCCGCAGAGGATCACCTTTGTGGTGGAGAGGCCGCGAAGGAGCCCCAAGACCGCGGGCATCATGGGATCCCCAAGCTCTAGAATCGCCCTCATTGGATCGTTCGCGAGATCGCCGGTACCGATCCCTATGCGCTTCATGGCCGCGTCAACGATCCCTTCCTTCAGCTCTACCGGATTCTCAGCAAAACTGCTGCTCACATTGCCGGAGCATCCAAGCGCCCTCAGCACTGCAAGAGCGGTCGTGGTCCCTCCTGCTATCGACTCACCGATGAAGAGAACGTCGGATAAGCGATCCAGCTTTCGTCCGAAGATCGCCGCCCTCTCCATAATGGCCGGCGCATCGGAAACTGCGGGGCCCTTCCTGATATCGGAGCCTGGAAGGCCCCCCATCTCGGCATAGGGCACTGCTGGCTTCTTCTCGAGGCCGCTTGCGACGAATAGCGCCTGAATGCCGGAAAGCGAGAGCGCCGCCCGCGTCAATATCGCAGGCGTGGGCGAGCCGCCGGGGGTCTCTGGAAGCTCGGGCATTGTGACGATGCGGTTCATCTCCACGAGCTCGGCATCCGCCCCCGGCGTGTAGTAGGTCAGATCTGGAGAGGTACCTGCAGCGCTTACCCCCGGAATCCTCCCGGTCGCCGTATTCGAGATCACGCAGAGGAAGAGGGGCCTTTTTGGGATCAGATCCAGATGGGGATATATCCAAGACATGTGCCATGGCGAGGATTCATTCCTATAAGAATCCAACGCCATGTAATTTGAATTAATACAAATTTAGTTGATTGACGGGCAATTTGCGTTTCCCCCATCATTCAAATGCATGAACCACCACAGCCTCCCCCGCATCGAGCCCTTCCAGATCCTCGGGCACCAGGACGAAACCATCCGCACGGGCAGCGGAGCTGAGGATTCCCGCGCCGGTCGACATGATCGGATGGGCAAAGCCCCCATCGAGCGAGACGCGGGAGAAGGTGGTGTATCCTGGTCGCGAGGCGATCTTTCGAGAGAGGGTCGCTTTGATCGTTGGAGTGCGATCGTTGAGATGGGCAAGCCTCTTCACAGCGGGGCGAACGAGCAGATAGAGGGCGGCGAGGGCTGCAACCGGGTAGCCGGGAAGGCAGATCACAGGCCGATCTGCAAAGGTCCCGATCGCAGTCGGCTTTCCAGGCGTAAGACGCAAGCCATGGTAGAGCAGACGATCGAGCGCGCCCGGTGCATAATCCTTATCCCCGATCGAGGTTCCCCCGGAGAGGAGGATGAGATCGGAGCGGGCGCTCGCCTCAAGTGCTGATCGGATCATCTCGGGATCATCAGGGACGATGCCCTCGAGCCGCGCTTCACCTCCCCACATCTCCACATAGAGGCGTGCCATCAGCCCGTTTACCTCGCGGGCCTGGCCGGGAAGCGGCGGGACACCGTCGAGCGGCACGAGCTCGCCACCGGTGGGGATGATGGCCACCCTGGGAAGCCTGAATACCTTAAACCTCATGATGCCTAGCGCCCCCAAGAGGGCGATATCCGCTGGCCGCATCCTGTGTCCCTTTGAGAGAACGGTCGATCCGCATGAGACGTCCTCGCCCGCCCTGGATACGTTTCGAGATGGATGGACATGGGCAAAGGCCTCGACGAGATCCTCTCGCATGAGGGAGTCCTCCTTCATCAACACAGCATCGAATCCCACAGGGATTGGCGCTCCAGTCCTGATCGGCACCGCCCCTACACCAAGCTCCAGATAGGCTGGAGAGAGGGGGGTTCCTCCCACAGTCTCGGCCGAGCGCACAGCGTAGCCGTCCATTGCCGCACGATCGAAGAAGGGAAGGTCTATTGAAGAGATGATATCCCGGGATAGAACCCGGCCGATGGATCGGTCGAGGTCGACCTCCTCCTCAATAGTCACCGGCCGACACAATTCGATGAGAGCCCTCTCGGCCTCATATACACTAGATAGCTCTCGAAACATCGAGCCATCCTAAGGCCAACTCGAATATAATCCCTCGGTTCTATCTCACAGTCAAAATAATCATATACCACTACCGGCGTCCAAATGGGATAAGACTAATAAACGGTGCGATAGATGGATGGATCAGCGAATCCTTGCTGGTTTGATATGATGAAGAGATGCTGATAGAGAGATGATTTAAGATGTCTACTGTTGTTTGGCTTGAAGAGGTGGGCAAGGAGGACGTTCCCATGGTCGGCGGCAAGGGAGCAAGCCTTGGTGAGATGATCAACATAGGCGTTCCCGTCCCCGGAGGCTTCGCGGTGACCGCCCAAGGATACCATGACTTTCTGGATAGGTCGGGGATCGCAAGGGAGCTTTTCGATGCGCTGAAGGTGAACGTGAACAATAACGAGGAGCTCGAGAGGGCATCGATTCAGGCCAAGGAGCTGATCCTGAAGGCAGATGTCCCCGAGGCTATCGAGAAGGCCATAAAGGAGAGATACCAGGAACTCTGCGAGAGGGAGGGGGAGGAGGTCTTCGTGGCAGTGAGGTCGAGCGCCACCGCCGAGGACCTGCCAGACGCGAGCTTCGCGGGACAGCAGGAGACCTTCCTCAACGTGAGGGGCGCGGATCATGTATACGAGGCCGTAAAGAAGTGCTGGGCCTCCCTCTATGGGGCGAGGGCGATCTTCTACAGGGTAGAGCAGGGCTTCGAACACGAGAAGGTCTACCTATCCGCAATCGTCCAGAAGATGATAGACTCGGAGAAGTCCGGGGTCATGTTCAGCTCCGACCCCATAAGCGGAGATCCCCGCGTGATCATCGAGAGCGCTTGGGGGCTCGGAGAGACCGTTGTGAGCGGAAGCGTCTCTCCTGACAACTATGTGGTGGATCGAAAGAGCAAGAAGATCATCGGGAGAACGATCGCGAAGAAGGAGATCATGACCGTGCGGGACCACAAGACCGGCGAGACGGTGACGCTTCCCGTGCCGACGGAGAAGAAGGAGGCGGTCGTTCTTTCCGACACGGAGATCATGGATCTCGTCAAGCACGCCGAGGTCTTGGAGCGGCACTACGGAATTCCTCAGGATATCGAGTTCGGAGTGGAGGAGGGAAAGATCTTCATATTGCAGTCGAGGCCGATTACCACCATCCATCCAAAGGCTGCCCCAACCGAGCCTAAGCCGGCAGAGCAAGAGCAGAAGGTGCTCGTAAGAGGACTCGGGGCATCTCCCGGATTGGTCTCCGGGACGGTCAAGATCGTGACCGGCTCAGGCGACCTGGACAAGGTCCTGCAGGGCGATATCATGGTCACCGAGATGACCATGCCGGATATGGTCCCTGCCATGAAGCGGGCCGCGGCAATCATCACCGACGAGGGCGGTATGACCTGCCACGCAGCCATTGTGAGCCGGGAGCTTGGATGTGCTGCCGTCGTTGGGACTAAGACGGGAACGAAGATCCTGAACGACGGAATGATCGTGACCGTCGACGGCAGGAAGGGCAGGGTCTACGAGGGAGCGGTCGCAAAAGCCGAGAAGCCTGCAACGGCTCCGGCTGCGACGGTATCATACAAGCCTGTGACCGCGACCGAGATCAAGGTCAACGTATCCATGCCGGAGGCTGCAGAACAGGCCGCAGCAACCCTGGCCGACGGCGTAGGCCTCCTTCGGGTCGAGCACGTGATACTGGGGCTCGGAAAGACACCGAGGTACTTCATCAAGCACGGACGAAGCGATGAGTACGTCGACGAGCTCGTCAAGGGCATAAAGTTGGTAGCCGACGCGTTCTATCCTAAGCCGGTCTGGGTCCGCACGCTCGATGCTCCCACCGACGAGTTCAGGGGGATGGAAGGAGGAGAGAACGAGCCAGAGGAGCATAACCCGATGCTCGGTTGGCGCGGCATAAGGAGAGACCTCACCGACACCGACCATTTCCGCCTCGAGATGGCAGCCTTCAAGAAGCTTCACGAGCAAGGAGACGACAACGTCGGGATAATGCTCCCGATGGTCCAGGAGGCAAGCGAGCTATCCCGCGCAAAGCAGATCATGCGCGAGGAAGGGCTCGACCTCGATAAAATCGATGTCGGAATCATGGTCGAGACGCCGGCAGCCGCCCTTACAATAGAGGAGTTCATAGAAGAGGGACTCGACTTCATCTCCTTTGGCACAAACGATCTTACGCAGTACACGCTTGCCGTCGACAGGAACAACGAGAACGTTGCAGGCCTTTACAACGAGTTCCATCCAGCTGTGATCAAGCTGATCGAGTACGCCGTCGAGAGGTGCAACAAGGCAGGCGTCAAGACATCCATCTGCGGCCAGGCCGGATCCTACCCGGAGATGGCAAAGAGGCTCGTTGAGATCGGCATCACCAGCATTTCAGCGAATATTGACGCTGTAGCAACGGTCAGGGAGACCGTGGCCAGGGCAGAGCTCATCATGATGCTCAAGGCCCTCAGGGAGAGAAAAGATTGAGAGAGGAAGGCTTATCGACCGAGGAGGTCAGGCGGATACTGGCCGGGATGCGCGAAAAGGACTACCGCTACGACCGGTTCCTGTCCACAATGTGCACCGTGCCGCATCCAATCGCCGTGGAGGCCCACGACCTCTTCATGGAGACCAACCTTGGTGATCCCGGCCTCTTTCCCGGGGCCTCCGAGATCGAGAGGCTGGTAATCGAGATGATGGGGGAGATGCTGGGATCTCCCAATGCCGTGGGCTACGTATCCACAGGCGGGACCGAGTCCAACATCCAGGCAATCCACGCAGCCAGGAACGCCTTTCGCCGGAAATCCCCGAAGGGGGGGAACATCGTCGTACCCCAGTCGGCCCACTTCTCCTTCGATAAGATCGGCGACCTGCTCAACCTGGAGGTAAGGAAGGCGAGGATGGACGCTGATCTGAAGGTGGATTTGGATCATGTGGAGGATCTGGTCGACAGGGAGACCGTGGCCCTGGTAGGCATCGCCGGGACGACCGAGTTCGGGCAGGTGGATCCCATTCCGGAGCTCTCCGAGATGGCGCTCGAACGGGAGATCTACCTTCATGTCGACGCCGCATTCGGGGGCTTCGTGCTTCCGTTTCTGGATCAACCTTACCGCTGGAACTTCGAGGTCGAGGGCGTCAGATCAATCACAATAGATCCCCATAAGATGGGCCTGAGCACGATTCCAACAGGAGGCCTCCTATTTCGAGAGGCCGAGTTCCTCAACTTGCTCGCGACCGACACCCATTATCTGACCGTCGCAAAGCAGGCATCGCTGACCGGCACGAGAAGCGGGGCTTCCGCTGCTGCTACATACGCAGTGATGATGAGGCTTGGCCGCTCAGGCTTCGTGGAGATCGTCAACCGATGCATGGAGCTTACGAGACATCTCGTAACCCAGGCGAGGAAGATGGGGATTGAGCCCGTGATCGAGCCGGTTATGAACGTCGTTGGCTTGAGGGTGGACGATTTGCCGGGCGTAAGATCGAGGCTGATGGCGCGAGGCTGGCATGTATCGGTCTCCAGGGAGCCACAGGCCTTGCGCATAATAGTCATGCCCCACATCACCCGCCCAAACCTGGACATGTTCCTAGAAGACCTCTTTGCGGCAACGGGAGATCCGCCTTCCGGACGATAGGGAACACGAGCCTTCCGAACGCCGCTTAATTTTTCATATTATTTATCAAATACGTCTATATATTCCCGCCGTGAAGGTCGGCTAATGATTTGGACGACCGATCAAGAGAGGATTCGTCCAATCGGTTGGTGATTATATCTTGACACTGGATAGCGGAGATACCGCGTGGATTCTGGCCTCTACGGCCCTCGTGATGCTGATGACCCCTGGAGTGGGCCTCTTCTATGGAGGCTTGGTGAGGAGCAAGACAGTCGTATCCATGATCACCCTTTCCTTCATCGCCTTTGCCGTGGCGAGCATCCAGTGGGTACTCCTCGGTTACAGCCTCTCGTTTGGGACAGACATTGGAGGCCTCGTGGGCGGCCTGGACTACCTCGGGCTTCGAGGCGTTGGAATGGATGGCGCACCTTTTGCGGGGAACATACCACATCTGCTCTACATGGCCTTCCAGCTGGTCTTTGCCGCGGTGACGCTCGCCATACTGACATCGGCCATGGCGGAGAGGATCAAGCTCTCCTCCTTCATCGTCTTCGGACTCCTCTGGACGACGCTCGTCTACGATCCCCTGGCCCACTGGGTCTGGGGCGGGGGATGGATTGCCAGGCTTGGAGCCCTCGACTTCGCGGGGGGCACGGTAGTACATATAAGCTCGGGCTTCTCCGCCCTGGCACTTGCGCTCGTGATAGGCAAGAGGATAGGATTTGGTGAGAACACCATGGAACCCCATAACGTTCCAATGGCGTTGGTAGGAACTGGCCTTCTCTGGTTCGGCTGGTTTGGATTCAACGCGGGTTCAGCCCTTGCCGCCAATGGCCTTGCTGCAAACGCATTCGTCGTCACGAACACGTCCGCTGCAGCTGGAGCACTTGCCTGGCTAATGGCAAGCTGGATCAAGGGCAAGCCCTCGTCACTAGGGATGGCAAGCGGCGCAATAGCAGGCCTCGTTGCCATAACACCCGCCGCCGGATATGTGGATGCGCTTTCGGCCATCGTCATCGGGGGCCTTGCCGGCGTGATCTGCTATGGCGCGCTCCTCTTCCGGCTCGGAAGGGGATGGGACGAAAGCCTCGACGCCTGGGCGGTCCATGGCATGGGCGGCCTCTGGGGCGCCCTCGCGACAGGGATATTCGCAAGCCCCCTCATCAACGACTACACAGGCCTGCTCTATGGGAACTATAACCAGTTCGTAGCACAGATATTGGCAGCTGCCGCATCGGTGGCCTATGCCTTCGTAATGACGATCGTGCTAGCAAAGATAGTGGACTCGACTATGGGGCTTAGGGTCTCCGAGGAAGAGGAGTATGTGGGTCTCGACATCGCCCAGCTCGGCGAGAGGGCCTACGCCTAGGAGGTGATAGATATGAAGAAGATCGAGGCCATCATCCGGCCGGAGAGGTTCGAGCAGGTGAAGAGGGCGCTCGAGGAGAAGGGCTGCAATGCCATGACCGTTATCGATGTCTCAGGAAGGGGCGAGCAGAAGGGGATCAAGCTCCAGTATCGAGGAGGCACGATGGATGTCGATCTCCTCCCCAAGATCAAGATAGAGATCGTCGTCCAGGACGACATTGTGGACTCGGTATTGCAGAGCATATTCGAGGCTGGGAGAACTGGCAAACACGGGGATGGGAGGATATTCGTAAGCCCAGTCGAGATGACGGGCAAGGTGCGCACAGGCGAGATCCAGACGTGATTCTCGCCTCCTCCTTTGCCTTGCGCATGGATTCTCTCCTGAGATCAACCGCGGGTCGTGAACTCAGAATTGGTTGGAATTTCTCTGGCATTGATAAGGGTGATAACTATTGCCACCCAAGGAGGCAATCACTCTCTTTCAAGATGCTTTGAAAATCAATAGCACATGGTGGTGCTGAAA
>Ga0268276_1001184_pt1 | contig 26799 bp, 20 predicted proteins | sample saktaG_4_FD_190145 | JGI IMG/M metagenome (GOLD analysis project Ga0268276, IMG submission 190145) | Saline water microbial communities from Sakinaw Lake, British Columbia, Canada - sak_2010_1_5_45m | ecosystem: Environmental > Aquatic > Non-marine Saline and Alkaline > Saline ... | reverse complement strand
CGACAATATTTTTAAATTAAGTTTTAAGGGAGAGCAACTAATTTCTTTTAAAGAAATTACCTCTGAAAAATTTAAAAATATCATTTATAGTTCATATTTGCCTTTCTAAAGACAAATAGTAGATTTTGCAAAATTTATTTTAAAACCAGGGTGTAATTACCATCCTGGTTTTTATTTCAACATCTTACTTGAAAAATAGCGATATCTATGTTATAATTGCATATTCTTTAATATGTTATAATTACACGCCCTTTAAAAATTTAATAAGGAAAGAAATTCGATAAGAAAGGAGGATGATTTCGAATGAAAATAAGCGTTTCAGGACTTAGGATGTATTCCGAATGTCCCCGGAAATGGTATTATAGTTTTTTCACAAGCATTCCGAAAAAGACAAATTACCACTTTCTTTGTGGATCCGGAGTTCACAGACATGTAGCATGTCTCCATAAAAAACCTGCTCAACCTAGAAAATTCTTTTTCAAAAGTAAAAAGTCTGCTATTGCTGCTTGGTTTAATAGATGGCAAAGAGCCCTTAAGGATGCCAAGGAACAAAAAAAACTTGTCTTTATTGACGAGGACAAAGAAAAGAAATATGGCCAAGTTGGAGCCATTTGTATTGCTAATTACTGGAATGACAACGTAAGAAAACCTGACCCCCTTGAAATTGAAAGTTATTACCAGACAAGACTGAAAGGAGGAATTCTCCTTAGAGGAAGATTTGATCAAGTTCGCAGGGTACCTCTCGGATACATAGAAAGTCATCGTCCGGAATTGATTAAGAAAGGAGCCCTTGATTCTCGCTATCAAGCGACAGTAATAGTTGATATCAAGACAGGATACCCCGGATACGGCTATTATCAACCTGAAGATAATCTTCCTTTGATGGAAAAAGTTCGCCTGCAATATAGTCTGCACGAAGATTTCCAGGCAACCTTATACTGCTACCTTTATGAAAAAACCACAGGAAAGAAACCTATCGGGTTTATCTGGTATTATTTAAGAAACCGCAAAACATTTTTTACTTATCGCAAAGAGAAAGATTATGAAGTCCTCTTAGATGCTATTCATCACTTTAGAGAGAATGTACAGAACCATTCCTTCCCAAAAAATCCAAGCAACCGTTGTAAGTATTGTGATTTCTTAAAAGCATGTAGGGAAGACAGATGTTTTCTTATGGTTGAGCCCGAAGAATTGTTTCAAGGATCAGCCGAAATTAAAGAGATATCAAACACCGTTAAAAAGGAAAATTACCTACAGCTTAGACTGAAACTTAAAATACCAAGGAAAAAGAAAAAATCAAAATTTCCAAGACCGCAGAGAGATGATAATATTATTCTAAAAAACTTACCATGGGATCAAAAGTAAAATAAACTGAAAGGAAAGAAAGGAGGAGATTAAATTGAAAAAGATTCACTTCGCCGTACTCGATTTTGACGGAACACTGGCAGATAGCGAAAAACTGTATCGCTTTTTATTAGGAAAGTTCTTGTTCTCCAATCCTTTCCTCTTCAGGTTTTACTTCGGTGTTTTAGAAAAAGATGTTTCCAATTTGCAAAGTTTTTTTAAGAAAGGATTTAAAAATCTTGCACATTCTTTTTATAAAATCATTGAAACAAAAGAGCCAGAAGTTTTCAAAGGAGTAAAAGATTTCTTAACAGAGTTGAAGCAGAAAGAGATAAGGATCTTTCTTACCACGCGTTCCAGTAGAATGAAAACAGAAAAAATACTTAAAGAGAATAAACTTTTTTACTTTTTTGAGTTAATCCTGTCTGGAGAAATACCAAAAAGAGAGCACGTTGATATTCTCAAAAGGTATACTGGATTGACTTCTAAACAATTCTCAAATTGCACCTTCTATTTAGGGGACGAACCGATAGATATGTGTCTTGCCAAAAGACACTCTGTCTTTCCAGTCGGCATCACCAATACTTTTGACGCTAAAACACTAAGAAAATACGGAGCAAAGATAGTAATTTCTAGTATCGGGGAATTGACAGAATTAATCAAAAAGGTTCCTGAAATAAGAACAAGAAAAAGAGCCCATCAAGTAATAGCTTAATGGGCTCTTAATTTTAGGGCTGTAAAACTCCACTTTCCTCTCCCTCGCCATTAACAAGGAAAATAATGTTTTTAATAAAAGGAAACTGGTATAAGGTTTCTTCGAACTGTTGTCTTATATGAATCGCGTTAAAGCTACCGCCTCCATAATCCTGTAGTTCTTTTGAGAAATCCAAAATAATAGTTTCCCCTAAAAGAATCACATAATTTAGTTTCGTTCCTTCGGGAATAAAACTAAATAGATTATCGCTCTCAGGTCCCCTGAGAAGTTTTTCCACTGCCTTTCTCACAACCTCCGTCTTCGAAAACCCATCTACTTTAATCAAGTATGAAATCTTTGTTAGACAATCTTCCTGATTAAAAAAGTAAATTTTCAATTCTACAGCATCGGCTTCGACAACCCAGTTATAAGCCAAACCCTCTAAAGCAAACAGGAACAAAATAAGCAACAAAATTAAAAAAATCAACCCTTTTTTCATTTCCTTCCTCCTTTTTTTAATGTTCTTTTAAAAATATTTTACTAATCGCATACCATACCACATAAGTAATCTTTTTTCAAGCGCTTAATCGCTTGACAGAAATATGAATTATGCTATTTTACTAGAGGCATTTAGCCTACCGCACTTTTAAAAAACAATCCAAGGAGGTAAAAATAAATGGATATACATGAAGTAGATTTCCTAAAAAAAATGGAAGGAAATGTTTGGAATATTGAAAAAATTGATTTGGTTTTTAAAGAGATATCTAAAAGATTTTTCTGGAACTTTAAATTTTTACCGGAACCAGACCTAATGCTGATAAGGGTTAATAGAAAGTTTCTTAAAGTCTTCTCTGAACTCATGAGACCGAAAGAATTACATAGCTTTGAAATCCGCTATATTCTCTCTATGAGGGGAATTGAACCTGCTGCTCTGAAAATGCCCGATGGAAGTTTTATTAATGTAACAAACGGTTTTCTCGATTCAAAGATTCAAGGGAAAAAGAATTGTAAGATAAATAATGAGCCCGTTATGATATTAGAAATCTCCACCAATTCCCTCAATCATCTTTGCAAATTAAAGCAAGTATCGTCTCTCATTATAAAATTAAGAAATTTTGCAATAAATTTAGAGAAAGACAAAGACATTAAAGGAATATCTCTTTATAAAATTCCATTTCAAGAATGTTCAAAACCAAATAAGTTTTGCTCCGATGTCGACAGCGGCACTATTCTTAGATCTTTCTATCCAAATATAATAAGATTTGAGAAAAAGTCCTTTATGGAAAAAAGAGCTGCTATGCCTGTTTATGTTAAAAAAATCGTATTACGTAAAAATTTGGTTAGAATAAACACAAGAGCACGGGAGTAGTCCCGTGCTCTTCAACCTTTTTGTAAAAAATATAATAAACTATAATAAACATATGAATGAAAAAATAAATCTTCTTTTGTATGACCTCTAAAAAACATTCTTCTGTGACAAATCAACGAACGAAACAAGGACTGGTTTTATTTTCTGGAGGATTAGACTCTATTTTAACTGTTAAAATCTTAAGAAAACAAAAAGTAAAAATAAAAGCTCTTTATTTCAAAAGCTGTTTTTTAAATAAAAATGAAGCTCAAAAATCTGCAAAGAAAATAAGAATCCCTTTGAAAATCATTGATTTCTCCAAGGAACATCTTGGAGTTGTAAAAGATCCAAAACATGGTTACGGATCTCAAATGAATCCTTGTATTGATTGCCGTATCTCAATGTTGAAAAAAGCAAAGAAAATTATGGGAAAGGAGGGTTTTGATTTCATTGCGACAGGAGAAGTTATTGGTCAGAGACCCATGAGCCAAAATAGAAAAGTTCTTCAGATTACTGAAAAAGAAAGTTCTCTCAGCGGACACCTTTTGAGACCTCTTTCAGCAAAATTACTCAATGAAACCTTAATAGAAAAAGAGGGTTTTATTGAAAGAAAAAAACTTTTTGCCATTTCGGGACGTTCGAGAAAAGAACAAATAAAATTGGCGAAAGAAACTAAATTACAGTCTTACCCTTCTCCGGCCGGAGGCTGTCTTTTAACAGATCCTGAATTTTCAAAACGCTTAAAAGTAATATTAAAACTATGGCAGAAAACACCTCGGAATTTAAAACGTGAAAAAAATGATATCGAGCTTTTAAAGCTTGGCAGGCATTTTATTGAAAATGAAATTAAAATAATCGTAGGAAGAGACAACAAGGAAAATAAAAAGATTAAGAAATTAGCTTTAAAAAACGATATTTTGGTTGAAATGGAGAATTATCCAGGCCCTTTAACCTTAATAAGAAATTACAGGAAGAGACCTTTTTTAAAAAAGGGTCAAGAAAAAGCTTTGAAAAAAGCAAAAGGGCTTACTAGGTATTATTCGACAAAATCAAGAAATAAAAAAGATGCTAAGTTCTGCATCGAAAAAGTTTAACCTTTAAGATTTTTATCTCAAATTCTAGGGAAAAGAGGCTTTCCCTTTTTTATTTCAAAATATCCTTCTCTTGAAAATTCTTTGTCTTCAAATTGATTTAGAATTTCTTTTGAAGTTCCAGGTAAAAATGGCTCTAGCATTTGAGCAATGTTTTTCAAAACAATAATTAGTTCCAAGACAACTTGTTGTTTCTCTTTTGGATTTTCCCAAGGTTTTTCTTTTTCAATATAGCGATCACAAAAACTAATTAGTTGCCAAACAGCCATTAGCCCCTCATTAAACTTGAAACCATCCAAAGCCTTTTGGTATTTTCCCCAAGTTTTTTCCGTTTCAATATCTATTGGTTTTTGGGTATTCAGCTGTCTGTTGTCTTGATTATTGAACTTTAGACTCACTTTTTCTGCCATAGTCACCACTCTCGCCACTAAATTCCCCAAACCCTTAGCTAAATCACTATTATATCTGGATTCGAATTTTTCATAAGTAAAGTCTCCATCCTCTGTTGGTAAGATTTCCCTTAAGAAAAAATACCTTACTGCATCTGTCCCATATTTTTCAACTAATTCAAAAGGGTTAATTACGTTTCCCAGACTTTTTGACATTTTTTGGCCATTGGATGTGATAAAACCATGGATAAAAATTTGACTTGACGGCTTAATTCCTGCTGACATAAGCATGGCCTGCCACATGGAGGACTGCTGACGTAAATTATCTTTGCCTGCCACTTGAATGCCTGGCCAAAAATCATTAAATTTCTCCAAATTATCTGGCCAACCTAAACAAGAAATATAGTTAACCAATGCATCAAACCAAACATACATTACTTGAGTGTCATCGTCCGGCACGCTTATACCCCAAGGCATTTTATCCCTTAATCGGGAAATGCTAAAATCTTTTAGTCCTTTCCTAGTAAACTCTTTAATTTCATTAAATCTGGATTCGGGCAAGACAAATTCGGGATTCTTTTGATATAAATCCAAGAGCTTGTCTTGATATTTTGAATAGCGAAAAAAATAGTTTTCTTCTTCAATAATTTCCAATTCCTGATCTGGATGAAGGGGACATTTACCATTAACTAATTCTGTCTCGGTTTTTTCTAATTCGCATCCCGCACAATATTTAATTCTGTAATCCTTTTTATAGATGTCTCCGTTTTCTTTGCAGCGACGCCAAAATTCTTGAGCCGCTTTAATATGTTGCAAATCGGTGGTGCGAATGAAATTATCATAACTTAGATTTAAGGTTTTTTTTAAACTATTAAATTTTTTAGCATTAATGTCGCAGAGGGCCTGCGTGTCCAATCCACTTTCCTGAGCTTTGCGATAAACCTTAACACCGTGCTCGTCTGTACCGGTATTAAAAAAAACTTCATCACCCAAGATTCTGTGATATCTTGCTATTACATCTGCTTGAATAATTTCCAAAGCAAAACCAATATGCGGCTCACTGTTAACATAAGGCAAAGTTGTAGTTATATAATATTTCTCCATAAACTACATTTCTGCTTGAATTTCTTTTCTCCTTTTCAAAAAATGGCTTGAAAACTCGTACAGAAGACCAAATAAAGGAATTGCTAAAACGGCTCCAAGAACTCCCCACAACTTTCCTCCTATCATCAAGGCAATTATCACCAAAACTGGAGGAAGTCCAACAAGACGTTTTGTTAAAATAGGAGTTAAAATACTCCCTTCTATCTGCTGGATTAAGAGAAAGACAACAAGCATAATTAAAGCTTTAACCCAGCTCTCCAAAGCGCAGAAAATAATAATTATAGTGCCGGCAAAAATAGGACCTATAATAGGAACTAGGTCAGAAATTCCTGCCAGCAATCCAAAAGAAACAGCATACTTTATATTCAAAATATGGCAGGCGACAAAGGTAAAGACGCCAATAAAAATACAAAGGAGAATTCGCGAAGCAAACCATCTGGAAACTCTCACTTTACTTTTCTCCCATAAACTCAAAATAAACTCTTCGTGTTTTTTAGGAGATAAAAGCCTTATTACTTTCTCTATTCCCTTTTCTTCGATGGAAAGAAAAATAGCAATAGTAAAAATAGTAACAGCAGAAAAAATTCCTCCAAAAATAGAGGCAAGAGCACTAAAAATATTAGCAGAAGCAGAGATTAGCCATCCTTCCAAAGCCCCTGTAAAGCTTTCCATGCTTTCAAACGCTTCAATCCCCAATCCGCTCAAAGGCGGAGCAATTTTCTCAAAGTATTGAGAAAAAAGCTGAGTAAATTGTTCGATTTCAAAAATGAAAAAAGGAACTATAGAATAAATTAAAGTCCCCATCAGTCCGAAAAGAAAAACATAGACAAAAATGGTTGCTAAAGTTCTGGGAACCTTTCTTCTTTTTAAAAAATCAATAGCCGGATCAAATAAAATGGAAATAATCAGCGCAAAGGCAATCCAAATAAGAATATCTTTAATCAAATAAATCAGATAAAAACAGAAAATCGCAAAAGTAATTTTTAAGATAGTCCCCCAGGATATATCTAATATTTTATCTTCACTCATAATTTTAAAAGTTTTTGAATTTTCTTCTTATCTTCAAAAGGCCCGATTAGAGCTAAGTTTAGTTTTTCGGGGACGAAGATCTCTTTTGCCAATTTTAAGATATCTTTTGTAGAAACTTTATCGATCATTTCAAAAATTTCTTCAGGTGTTAAGGTTTTTTCTTCTAAAAGCTCCTGGACTCCATAAAAAGAAGCTAAATTGTCTGACGGCTCAAGGGAAAGAGCCATCTTGCCCTTGATATTATCCTTTGCCTTCTTAAGTTCTATAACAGAAATCTCCTCGCTAAAGATTTTCTCATATTCTTTTAAAATAGCTGAGATTGCTTTTTCTACATTCTTATTGTCAACACCGGCCTGAGTCACTAAAAACCCAGTATCAGGATTAGCATCAACGCTTGTGCTTATATAATAGCATAAACCCAATTTTTCTCTCAGCTCAACAAACATTCTGGAACTCATCATGCCTCCTAAAATTCTTGCCAAAAGCACCGTTGGATATCTGGCAAGATGAAACATATTATACGCCCTCACTCCCAGACAAAGATGAGTTTGATCGGTTTTTTTATGATGCAAAAGGAAGTTAGGAGAATTCTGGCTTTCTAAAACCTTTGGTTTCTTTAAGGAAACACCCTTTGATATTTTAGCAAAGGATTTTCTAACTGACTTTACAGCTTCTTTTGAATTTATCTTTCCCGCAACGCAAATTATTGTATTGGAAGACGTATATTGGCTGTTTCTGTAGTCAAATAATCTTTTTCTAGTCATTTTCATCACATTTTCTTTGGTCCCGGCAATATTCCATCCAGCGGGCTGGTCACCATAGAGGAGTTCCTGCCACAAAACCTGAAGATAACTCATAGGATGATCTCTCAACATATTTATTTCTTCAACTATCACTCCCCTTTCTTTCTTGATCTCCTTTTCGGGCAAAGTAGAATTTAAAAAAATATCAGAGACCCAATCTAAGGCAAGTTCGAATTTAGAAGATTCAACCTTAGCAAAGTATCCAGTATATTCTTCCCCCGTAAAAGCATTGTAAACTCCTCCTACTTTATCTAATGTTTCAGCAACCGCAATCGGTGAGGGTCGAAACTTCGTACCCTTAAAAAACATATGTTCTAAAAAATGGGAAATTCCATTTGTTTCTTTGTCTTCATATTTAGAACCCGTTTTTACAAGTACTAATACAGTTATTGCTCGGGTGCTTTGTTGGGAAACGGTAATAATCCTTAAACCGTTATTAAGAACACTTTTTTTATACATATTTTTCTTAATTATACTTTAATTTAACGAAAAATAAAACCCGCTCTTAAAAACAGGTTAAGAAATATTTTAAAGACATTATTACTCTTCCAGTTTTTCTTTCAAAAAATTAACCAGCTTTTTGATTTCTATTCTTTCCTGTTTCATGGTATCACGATTTCTAACAGTAACAGTATTATCTTCTAATGTTTCGAAATCGCAAGTAATGCAATACATTGTACCTATTTCATCTTGTCTCCTATATCTCCTTCCGATAGATCCTGCCTCATCGTACTGACAGGAAAAATGAGAATTTAACAAAGAATAAATCTCTTTTGCTTTTTTAATAAGTTCAGGCTTGTTTTTAACCAAAGGAAGAACAGCTATTTTTACAGGGGCTAGTCTTTTATGGAATTTCAACAAAATCTCAACTTCTTTTACTGCTTTTGTAGTTTTGGTCCTAGCACCTTTGATTTCACTATAGGCATCAGTTAAAAATGCATAAAAAGATCTGTCTGCTCCGACTGAAGTTTCAATAATATGAGGAAAATATTTTTTCTCTTTTCCTGAAGAGTCTGTTTCTGAATATCTTAAATCCCTGCCTGAATGTTTGGAATGATTCGAAAGGTCATAATCTCCACGGTTATGAATCCCTTCAATTTCATGCCAGCCAAAAGGGAAATGATATTCAATATCAACCTGCCTTCTAGCATAATGAGCTCTTTTCTTTTCGGGAACCTCGATAGTTCTTAAATTCTCTTTCTTCAATCCTAAATCCAAATACCATTTTATCCTACGGTCTCTCCAATATTCAAAAAACTTATCTGCGTTTTCAGGACGGCAGAACCACTGCATTTCCATTTGTTCAAATTCCCGAGTCCTGTAAATAAAGTCTTTTGGGGTAATTTCGTTCCTGAAAGATTTGCCAATTTGAGCAATTCCAAAAGGAATCTTAAGCCGCATTGATTTCCAAATATTCTCAAAATTAACGTAAATGCCCTGGCAAGTCTCTGCTCTTAAATATGTTTCAGAAGCCTCATCTTCAACCGATCCTACAAATGTCTTCATCATTAAATTAAACTTCCGAGATTTGCTTAACTTGCCTCCACATTCAGGACAAGTATCACATTTTATCTCATCCTTTTTAAACCTCTTATTGCACTGCTTGCATTCTACAAGCTCATCTGCAAAACCGGCGGTCAAATGACCTGACGCCTGCCAAACCTTAGGACTCATTAAAATGGCTGCATCCAAACCTACTATTTCCTTATCACCCCCCAGCATGCTCTGCCACCATTCCCTTTTAATATTATTCTTTGCTTCGACCCCCAAGGGTCCAAAATCATAACAGGAACCGAATCCCCCATAAATTTCAGACGAAGGAAAAACAAATCCCCTTCTTTTACACAATGATATAATTTTCGAAAATGTATCCATAAACGTTTTTTAAATACTTAAATTATATATCATCTTACTATACCTTGTTCTTCATCCACGTTTTCATCATCAGGTAAGGTAGTATCTATTGCATCGGCCGTGGACTCTAAAATTTGATTTGTCCATTTATCTTCTCCTTTTATCTTAGCATCACTGATTATTTCAAGAACCTTGCCCTTGTCTTCTGGTAAGGGCATTAAAGATACTTGAAAAGAAATGTTCTGAGGAGGGCTTAAAATTCCCTCACCCATATCCATCTCTCCAAGACTCCAAACTATTTCTCTTGATTCTGAGTCAAAGGCAAAATTTTCAATTTCTTCTTCCGGAAATATCTCTCCCGTCAGGTCAACATTTTTAGGCAAAAGGGCCTTTACTTTTACATTCTCAACATCGTTATAATAGTTCTTTGCTTGCCACATTATAGTATAGCTGGTTTCTTTACCTACTTGCGGAGGAATTGATCCAAAATTACCAAAAACTTCATCTTTAAAGTATCCTTTTTGAACAACTTCTAATTTTGAGTTAATCTTAGTTTCAAAATTCTGCCAAATTTGGCTTAAATATACCCTATCTTTAATGGTCGGATTTTTATCTGACTCTCCTTGTATTTCCCAATCTTCTTTCAAATTTATCCAAAATTCAACTTCTCCCTCTTCTTTGGCAGGCAAGAAGCGCAGATCAGGATTTCTTTTCCAGTCAAAGATAAGAGAATTGTCTCCCAACTCAAAATCTCCTTTATCTGATTTCAAACTCATCATATCAAAGGCTTTTCCTTCCAATTTAACCATCAAAAAAAGATTATTCAAGTCCTTGTCGCCAACATTTCTAAAAGATATTTGATAATGAAGCAAATCTCCAGGCCGAGCAATGTATTCCGGGTTTCCGTTTATCTGCTGGGAAATATATAAAGAAGGTTGAATTATTTCCAGACCCCAATTAATCTCTTTCAATAAAACAAATTCTCCCTCTTGCCATATCCCTAGTTTTGCTTCAAATACCTTATTCTCTCCAACCTTTCCGCTTAACTCTCCATCAATATTAATCCTGCCCCCCTGATTCCTGTTTAAAAGAGGAACTTCCCATTCGTTTTTTTCCAAACCCAAGGGTTCCGATTTCGTAAACTCAAATCCTGAAGGATAGTCAATTTTAATTCTCAAGTCAGAAAGAGGGTAATTCAGATTAGAATAGTAAATCAATCCAAGCTGAAGATCTCTGCCTGATTCAAGTTTGGAAGGTAAATCAAATTCAAAACTTATGGGAACCTTTTTTATCACGGTAGTAAAAGTAGTCGAACTTTCATAAAAAGCTTTTAGATTTTTTGGTCTATAGCTTAGAGAGGCTCGAGCTGTCTTTAATTGACTCTCTTTTCCAAAAAGACGAGCCTTAAAAGAAATAGTTCTCTCTTCTCCGGGATAGATAGCATCCCCCAATTGTTTTTCACCCCTTACCTCCTTTATAGAATTTCCTTCTAATGGCAAGGAATTTTCAGGATATTCGAAAATTAATTCCGGATTTTCTAAACGGATGTCGCCATTATTCTTGTACTTCACAATATATTCAACTTCCTGGGAAAGTTCTGTTTCTGCGGGACCTAAAATTTCCAATTTTAAAACTTCTTTGGAATAGAGGTTTTCCTGATAGGAAAAATACCCAACTATTATTAAGATAACAGTTAAAATTATTAAGAAAAAGATGAATTTTTTACCTAAAATACTCATATTTATATTTTAAATTTTATTATCAGAAAAATGTCCCAATTCCTGAAGTAAAAAAGAGTAATAATATTCCGAAACCTCTTTTAACTCTTCAAGGTGGTCCTTCTTCATTCTTACTTTGTAAAGTAACGCTCTGTCTTTTTTTAAAATTACTCCTAATATTTTAAGAAAATCCAAAGAAACTTTTTTACTTATCTTTTTTTCTCCCCGAGGAAGGCATTTTTCGCAAATCACTCCTCCTTGTTTGGCATTGAAATACAGAATTCCTGAATTCAATTTTTTCTGGCAAAAAAGGCATTTTTCAGTAGAAGGCCTAAACCCTACAAAGTCAATAAGATTCCAGAAAAAGTAGTGATATACTTTTAAATCCCGATTCAGCGAATTTCCTTTATTAAGTTCCCGAAAAGTTTTTTCCAACAAGTTCCAAATATTTTTATCCCTTTCTTGCTCTTCGATTAAATTATCAACTATTTCAGCTGTTTTGTAAGCAATCTTTAACTTTATTAAAGAATCCTTTATGTTTCTGAAAGATTCAACAGTCTTTGCGTCAGTTAAAGTCTTATGGGTTTTCCCCTGAATAAATTCAATCTCAGTTAGACTAAAAAGATTTAACCCTCCTCTCAGCTTAGATTTAATCTTTCTTACTGCTTTAGCCAATAAAGCCAGTTTTCCGAATTCTTTGGTATAAATGGTAAAAAATCTATCCGACTCCTTAAAATCGCGTTCCCCTAAAACAAGTCCCTTCGTTGAATGGTGAATAAACATACAAACAAACTAGCGTTTAGCGATTAGCGGTTGGCAAACAATTTTGCTTGTTGAGGTTTAACCTCGACATCTTAGCGTCGGCCAACTATAGGTTTAACCCCAGCAGATTCTCTAAAGTTTTTTAATTGCAATCCAAAGCATTTCCTTGTCAATATTAACTTCTCTCTCTATATTAAAAACACCACTTTTTCTTTCCTTTAAGATAAATTCCTCCGCCTTGGTTTCCTTTAAAACAAAGTCTTTTGAGTTTTCTAAAGCTTTATTCAAATTACCGCTTCCAGAATAAACTATTGAAATCTTATCCTTGGGTTTTAGTTTTGCCGCCTTGCGCATTTGCTGAACGTATCTGAGAACTTCCCTTGCTGTCCCTTCGCGTTTAAGCTCAGGGGTAATTTTTGTATCAAGTTTTACATCTTTTTTGATGGTATTATCAAAAACTATTTCTTTGACATTTATTTCTTCCCTAATCAAGTCCAGCAATTCTTTTTCAAACCCTGCTATTTTCTTCTTAATAATCAACCTCTTTAAAGGTTGGCGTACCTTTATTCCTGCAGACGATCTCTCAGCTAAACTAAGAGTTATAATTTCCCTTAGTCTTTCCATGTTCTGATTAAGTTTTTTATCAATCAATCTTTTGTCTGCTTTGGGCCAGTCGCTTAAATGAACGCTCTGCGTTTTATCCTTTGAACTCTTCACTTCCTGAAAGATATATTCGCTCAGAAAAGGAACAAATGGAGCGCTAAGCTTGCTTAGAGTCAAGAGAATAAAGCCTAGAACTTGAGAAGCCTTTTTCAACTCCTGTTCTGTTCTCGGTTTCTGAAACCTTCTCCGGGATCTCCTGATATACCATTGAGAAAAATCCTCAACCGTAAACTTCTCAAGGGCTCTGGCAGCAGAAATGATGTCATAACGATTCAACAGCTCGGTAACTTTTTCGGTCAGCTCATTTAATTTTGACACAATCCACTTATCCAACAAATCCTTGTCTTTAACATTTATATTTAATCCGATATCTGCCTTCAAAGCAGAAGTCGTGTAGGTCTTAAAAAAGAAACAGCAGTTCCAAAAAGTCATGATAAATCTTTTCAGGCAATCTTCAACATCTTTATCTTTAAATGATTTACTATCACAAACTTGATTAATGGTATAAAAATACCAGCGAAGGGCATCGGCCCCATATTTATCAAAGATTTCAGAAGGTCTTACAATATTGCCTTTTGACTTCGACATTTTTTCTCCTTTTTCATCCAAAACGGGACCGACAGAAACTACATTCCTATACGGAGCATTAAGTCCAAGCAAGGTAGAAATAGCCAACAAAGTGTAATACCAGCCCCGAGTTTGATCAATCCCTTCCGAAATAAAATCTGCAGGGAAAGAACGGGGAGGATTAACTTTCCCATCTTTTAAAGAGATGTAACCGTCCTTTGATGTTTTTTTAATTTCTTTGGCATTAAACGGAAAATGAACTTGAGCAAAAGGCATAGCGCCCGAATCAAACCAACAGTCAATAACATCTGGAACTCTTTTCATTTTTTTTCCGCATTCAGGACAATTAAATTCTATTTTATCAATGAACGGTCTGTGAAGATCCAAGTCCATATTGTTGTCATAAGGAAGATTTTTAAACTCTATCTTCTCAAATTCTCCGACATCTAATTTATATTTCTTGCGGAAAGAGAAGAACTCTTCATTTGAAACTCCTTTTACGGCTACCCTGAGCATACTTAAAGGCAATTCATGACTTATTATCAAGATATTTTTACCCTTATACTTTTTCTCTATTTCTTTTAAAAAACCATAAACTCTTTTTTTAACATCAGTATAATTTTCCCCTTTAGGAAACCGCTTTTCAAAAATTTCTTCCAAATATTTACCGTAATATTGATAGGCTAATTTAACCGGTTTACCATTAAAGATCCCTGCATCAAATTCTCTCAATCTTTTATCAAATTTCGGAGAGATATCAAGCTCTTTTCCAACTATTTCTGCTGTTTGTTTGGTTCTTAATAAATCGGATGAAAAGATAATATCTATTTTTTTGCTCTTAAATCCTTTTGCTATTTTCTTAACTTGTTCTTTCCCTTTATTAGTTAACGGACATTTATTTTTTTCAGGCCAGCAACAAACAATATTTTTCTGATTTCTCAAACTATGCCCGTGCCGCAGAATATAGTAAGTGTTTACACTAACCTTTTTAGAGATTAAGTCTTTTATACTGCCCATTATCTCTCCATGTCCGCATTCCTTACATTCCCAAATGGGCAAGGGTGTGCCCCAATATCTTTCTCGAGAAAGGGCCCAGTCTTTCAGCTCCCTTAACCACTCTCCAAACCTTCCCTCTTTTAAATGACTCGGCACCCAATTTATCTTATTGTTGTTTTCAATAAGCTTCTGTTTTACCTGCTGCATATTAATAAACCAGCCCTGCTTGGCATAATAAAGCAAAGGAGAATGACACCTCCAACAGAAAGGGTAGTCATGCTCGTATAGTTCCTGAGTAAAAAGAAGGCCTTTATTCTTAAGATAATTTACAATTATAGATTCTGTTTCCTCGTCTTTCACATATCTTCCGGTAAGTTCTTCTTTAATTCCTTTTATAAACTTCCCTTCTTCGTTAACCGTATGGAAAGTCGGCAATCCTATTTTCTTGCCCAAAAGGAAATCTTCTTCTCCATACATTACTGCAGTGTGCACAACACCGGTTCCTTCATTGGAAGTAACAAAATCAGCAGGGTAAATTTTATAAGATGTTGAAGTTTTTAATTGTTTTATGTCAAACAAAGGTTCGTATTCTAATCCTACCAATTGAGACCCTTTAATGATTTGAATGTTCTTCCATTGTGACTGAGCACCCTTGAATTTTTGACAGTAATTTTCAGGAAAAACTTTCTTTTTTATCATTTCCTTAAAATTATTCAAACCTAAAATAATACGATGGTTTTTCTTCTCCGGATCAGGAATGATTATATATTGGGCATTGGAATTAACAGCAAGAGCAACATTGCCGGGCAAGGTCCAGGGAGTAGTAGTCCAGGACAGGATAGAAGTGTTTTTCCATTTTGGGTCTGAAGATATTATATTGAAATTGATATAAACCGAATTCTCTTTAACTTTCTTATAACCCATGGCAACCTCATGACTGGAAAGAGCGGTTCCGCACCTCGCACAATAAGGAACAACTTTATACCCTTTATAAACTAACCCCTTTTGATAAATTTGTTTTAAAATCCACCAGACGGTTTCAATATAATCCGTCGTGTAAGTGATGTAAGGATTTTTCATATCCATCCAGAAGCCGGCTCTTTCGGTTACTCTTTCAAAATCTTTTTTGTAAGTCCAGACTGATTTTCTACATTTTTTATTGAATTTACTAATGCCGTACTTCTCAATATCCTTTTTATTCTTAAGCCCCAATTTCTTTTCTATCTCAAGCTCCACAGGAAGACCATGAGTATCCCAACCCGCTTTTCTCTCAACTTTAAATCCTTGCATGGTTTTATACCTGCAGACAAAATCTTTAAAAATCCTAGCCAAAACATGATGTATCCCGGGTCTGGCATTGGCCGTAGGGGGTCCTTCATAAAAAATAAAATCAGACGCTCCTTTGCGTTGTTTTATGCTCTTTTCAAAGATTTTGTTCTTATTCCAGAATTTTAAGATATTTTCTTCTGTTTTAGGAAAATTCATTCGCATATTTTAAGAGAATATCATTTATTCTAAAATGTCAACGACAAAAAGACAAGTTTTGAACAAAAAGAAAGAAAACGTTTTTCTTTTATTTCTCATGCCTTTCTTGACTCTTCACTAACTTTATTTTAACTTGATAGAAAGGTTATGTCTAATTACTTATTTGATAAAATTGAATTAAAATATAACTTTCAGGTGGTTGAAAGAAGAAAATTTTACACATCTGCCCAGCCCGGCAAGGAATTTCTCTCTTATCTAAAAGACAAGTATGGAATAAAAACGATAATTAATTTAAGAAATAAAACTAAAAACTTTGAAAGAAATTTCGCAGAAAGCCAAAAAATCCATTTAGTTCATATTCCTTTAATACCTTTATTGAAAAACCCAAATCAGAAAAAGATACTTTCTTTCTTGAGGGTGTTCAGGCAGAAAAATGAACTCCCGGTGCTTATGCATTGCCGGCAAGGCAAGGACAGATCCGGCGTAATGAGAGCGCTTTTTCATCTTTATTGCCAAAAATGGCCTTCTGAAAAGATATTTCAAGAAATGAATCGAAAGAATGTTAACCTTTACTGGAAAATATTTACAAAGGTGAATTGGAAAAAATTTAAAGAGATTGAATACTATGAAAATCTTATCTGAAAACAAAAAGGCCCTTTTTAACTTCAAAATTCTAGATAAGTTTGAAGCAGGTATAGTTTTAAAAGGACAGGAAGTAAAATCCATTAAAACCAGAGGGGTCAATCTTGCAGGATCTTACGTTGTTATAAAAGAGGATGAAGCTTATTGGATTAATGCCGTAATCTCCCCCTATCAGCCCAAAAACACTCCTTCCGACTATAACCCAAAGAGGAATCGTAAACTCCTTTTAAAAAAATCTGAGATAAAACATTTAATCGGCAAGTCGAAAGAGAAGGGCTTGACTTTAATACCCTTAAAGGTGTATATTGGAAAGAGAAAAATTAAGATAGAGTTCGGAATCGCCAAAGCAAAGAAGATGATTAATAAAAAAGAGCTTATCAAGAAAAGGGAAACCGAAAGAGAAATTCAAAGAAAATTGAAAACAATATAAACGGGGATGAAATGTTTCGATGGAACGTTTTTTTAAAACAAGCAAGCCGAGCATTATAGGTTATCTCGTTAAACTGCCTATTAACGTATAAGTGCTAATTTATTCAAACAACCCGCATTGGCTTACGCATAATGCCGTTCTCTTGCTGATTCTCGATAGGCAAGATGAACGCTATATTTCGAGATAGGCGATTGTTTTGTCTCAAACAATCGTTGAAAAATAGAGGCAAAGCGCAGAAGAATTTTACCTGTTTTCCTATCCTCTGCTCTTAAATAAAACAGGTTAAGCTTGTAGATTTGTTTTAAAAATAATTCCAGACGGGGATTCACCTCCCCCATCTCCACCTTGATTAGAAAACCATTAGCCAACAATCAAATAAGGTCAAGAGAGGTAAGAGTTGTTGACGAGAACGGAAAGCAATTAGGAGTTTTAAAATTAGAAGATGCGCTCAAAATGTCTTTAGAGCGCGATTTAGATTTAGTTCAGGTTACAGAAAAAGTTAATCCTCCTGTTTGCAAATTAATGCACTATGGAAAATACTTGTACCAGATAGAAAAAAAAGAAAGGGGAATAAAAAAGAAAAGCGGAGGGGAAATAAAAGGAATAAGATTAAGTTTCAAAATATCCGACCATGATATGCAGACAAAAGCAAAAAGAACAGTAAAGTTTCTAGAGCAGGAAAATAAGGTAAGGATAGAATTGCGTTTAAAAGGAAGGGAAAGAGCTTTAGGAGATTTTGCAAAACAAAAAGTAAACAAGTTTCTTGATATCCTAAAGGAATCAACCCCCTACAGGATTGAGAGAGAATTAAAAAGACAGCCTCGGGGACTGACGGTAATAATATCAAAATCATGAAAACCAGAAAATCAATTACAAAACGTTTTAAAATAACTAAAAAAGGGAAAGTCTTGAGAAGAGGCATCGGACAGGACCACGCCAGAGGAAAAAAGTCCGGAAAGAGAATTCGCCAAATAAGAAAGTGGAAAGAAATGCCTAAAGCTTCAGCAAAAAAAATTAAAAAAATTCTCAACTATTAAATTACTTATCTACTTGAGTACTTATTCACTTAATTATGACAAGAGTAAAGAGAGGAACAACTGCACATAAACGCCGAAAGCATCTGCTAAAGCATGCCAAGGGTTTTATGTGGGGAAGAAAATCAAAATACAGACAGGCAAAAGAAGCTTTGTACCACGCATGGACATATGCTTACCGCGACAGAAAAGTTAAAAAAAGAGAGTTCCGAAAGTTGTGGCAGATTCAAATTGGTGCTGCCTGCCGAAATCTTGGATTATCTTATAATAAATTCATTCATCTGTTGAAGGAAAAAAAGATTGAACTAGATAGAAAGATTTTAGCCCAATTAGCAAAAGAGGAACCAGAGAAGTTTGAGAAGATTGTAGGAGAGGTAAAACCAATAAAGATTGTAAAAAAGAAAGAAAAATAAAGACTGAAATTTAATTTAAGAAAGATATCTTTTTAGGATATCTTTTTTAGTTATCAGAGATTAATTCTGGTTGAGAATACTCGTTAATTTTTAATTTTTCAGAAAAGATTTCTTGTATTTTTTTATTCTTCACCTTGACCTTCAAAATAACACTTTCCATGGTTTCTTCAGAAAAGGATTGGTCGAAAACAAAATTACCTAAACTGTAAGCAATCCATCCATCATTATATTTCTCAACTTTCTGGACAACATGAGGATGGTGGCCAATTACCAAATCCGCTCCATTATTAATACAGCTTTCGGCAAAGAAGATTTGAAAAAGTGTAGGATCTTGCGAATATTCCTTACCCGAATGTAAGGAAACAACCAAAATATCAACTATCTTCTTGGACTCTTTAACTTTTTCATTTACCTCATTTATGCCCTCTTGACCTATCCAAGACATTCCGGCATATCCATCCCCTGCTCTCCAGTTTTCAGGTCCTAAGTCCGTGTACGCCAGGAAACCAATTTTAGTTTCCGCAATTTCTTTTACTCTAAGAGAAAATGTTTCTTCTTTATTAAATCCAGCTCCGATATAATCTATACCATTCTTCTCTAAAATATTCATAGTATCTTCTAGGGCTATTCTCTGATAATCAAGCATATGATTGTTAGCCAAAGATAAAATGTCAAAGCCTGCATAAAGCAAACCATCTACCGTTTCCGGTCCAAATCGAAAAGAATACATACTCCCTACTTTGATACCTTTGTCCGAAATCGGACCTTCTAAATTACCAAACAAGATATCCGATTTCTTAAGTTCGTCGACAATCTTTAAAAAAGGAAACCTGAAATCTCCATTTCCATATTTATCTACATTAATTTCAACTCCTCGGTCTAACATGATGTCGCCTACGAAAAAAAGATTAATTTCAGAATTATTAGAACTCTCTCCCACCTCTTGCTCGTCAGAATTAATCAAAGTTGTTTGCTTATCGTCTTCTTTTTCTTTTAAATCGAACCCTTTCTCAAAATAAAAAAAGTCTAAAGCAAAATATACTAAGCCAAGAATTAAACAACTGAAAAGAATTGTTTTTATGTTTTTAATTTTCATTTTGTATTAAATTATTTCATTATATAACCTTTCCAATTTCTTGTTCAAAAAAATGACCTACATTATTATAGTAAGTCATTTTCTTTTTAAAGTCTTTTAACAGATTTATCCTGTCTATTATTTCTCTATGTCCAAAATAATTCTTACAGGATTGGTCAAGGCATGAAGATAAAATTTAGCATCTTTATTTAAGGCGATAGTATATCCTATGGCTTGATCGTCATAAACTTTGTTACGAACATAAGAAGCCACGACTTCGTGATCAACCATAATCGGTTTTTCAACCTGATTATCAGTAAGGTCTCTTCGAATACCGTTTATTACCAAACCAATTGTCTTGGCACTATGAGCATAAAAAGCTTCAGTAAAAGGTATAACTATATAATTTTCTTCTGAGCCATATTGATCTGTTATATCAAAAACAAACCTATAATAATCCTCATGGTCAGCACGTCTAATAAGGTTCAATCCCTGTCCATCGGTTGGTTCACCAACTTGTTGTTTATCAAAGGAATAATTCTCTGGCGAGTAAGTATCAGATTCACTTACTACTTCAATAAATTTAAAAGTTTTTGCAATTTTCTCCATATGATTTTTATCGACAATCAAAACAAATGTGTAATATTCTGTTCCCGAAATATTAATTGATTGAGGAAATGCGGTTATTAACGCCATTGCACCCTCTTCCGATTCTGGTTGATCTTCCGACGGTATAACTAAACAAGCATCTTGGCCTTGAATTTGTGAACTCTCAATTTTTGGTTGAGAACCGTAGGGATTAAGCTTATGATAAGCTAAATCTTTACAAACTTCATTTATATCTTTCTCGGTTGCCGACATAAATGAAAAGAATCCTGTCTCGCTTCCATATCTATAATATCCTTTATCTTCATCCCCATATCCTTCAATTGGTTGCCAATTTTCTGGATATTTAATTTCAAACCCGTGCTCTTCATTTCTGTATGTCTCCCAATCAGCAGTTTCGTCTTGAGATTCTCCTGGCTCTCCAGTAGAGGGTTTTTCTCCTGGGGCATAATAATAATTGTAAACCACAACCCCTCCGGCTATTACCAATAGAGCTATTAGGACACTTAATATCATTGAGATTCCTTTTTGTTGATTCATAAAATTATAAATATTATCTAATTTTTAGATTAACCTTTATTTATTATTTTATATTTACCGAAGATACCTCTGAATACTCACTTTCATTACCATCTCTATCAGCTGAAGTAATCTTATAGTAAAGAGTGCCTGTGTCTTCTGGTATATTATAGTCAACAGCAGTATGAGCAGATTGAGGGAATAATTCAATTATCTTCTCCCAAGGACCTCTCTCACTTTCAGCTCTGTAAACATTAAAATAATCAGCTATCTCATAGTTCCAATTTATCTGAACATAAGGTGTGGCACTATCCCCTAAATATGATAGTACTGGAATATTAGGAACAAGTAGTTTTACGTCAATTAATTTAAAACTATAGACCATTTGCTCAAAAACTGATGAAAAATCGTCACTGTTTACTGTCTCAGCATAGCTAATTACAAAAAACTTATCGCCGTATTTATCATTACTCGAAATAATAACTTCCGGCCAACCAGTTCCAAAACCTACTAATCTTATAATTTTTACAGCATTTAATCCATTAATATTTATTTCTTGGAAAGAAAATGTATTTTCGTCTCCATATTTAGGGCCAGTAATAATATCATTTAAGTTAAGCTTCGGTGCAGTATTATCCCAAACCTTAAAACTAATTCTTACTCCCTCTTCATCCACACAACCCTCACAAGGACCACCAGTACTTATGTATAATTCACCATCAATATTTTGAAGCTCTATGACATCGTTTTCATAATAATGTTTTTCATACCAATCTTCTGGATATTTCACTTCAAATCCATACTCCTCATTTCTGTATGTCTTCCAATCAGCAGTTTCGTCTTGAGGTTCTCCTGGCTCTCCAGTAGAGGGTTTTTCTTCTAAGGTAGAATAGTAATTGTAAGCTACGACTCCCCCAGCTACTATCAAGAGAGCTAACAAGATGCTTAATATTGTTGAGATTCCTTTTTGTTTGTTCATAAGATTGACTTAAAGACTTTTGATTAAAACCTTATTATTTTAATTTTGCATTCGTTAAAAAACGAAAAACCTCTTATCTCCTTTTAATTAGAATATGACAACCCAACTTAATACCCGAGCCATCACAAGTCTTTTCTCTAATCCAATATCCTATCTACCTCTTAATAATTCCTTTATTCCTTTTACCAATTCCGAGAAAGTCTGAGAGATATTGGCCAGTCGACCTTTTATATTCCTTAATATTAATGGTTCCTCTTGCTCCTGCTCAGTAATACTAAACTTACCAGACCAATTTCCAACAAGCCCAGTGGAGTTAATAATTACTATTTTATAATCATCTGCAGGGTCAACTGAACCATTTAAGGAAGTACCTACTTCCCAAGAATACTTACCTAGAGAAGCAGAAACATTCTCTGCTATTGTCTTTCTATCACCTCCTAAATACGGACCTATTGAAATAGTAATTAGTCCCTCTCCCTCTGCCTGCCATGTAATATCATGAGTATCTCCGATATACCATCTGTCTCCTCCCTTAGGCGAAGTAATATTAACTGAAGTAACAAAGTCAACTGTAAAATATCCGTTTAGAATATCTTCAACAGCCGTCCTTGTTTCTGTAGAATCTAATACCTCTTTCAGTTTAATCTTGTATTTTACAGGAAGAGTTGAAAAGGTTGAAAATATATCAGATTGGCTGGGAACCCAAGAAAGACCAGCCGTTCTTTCAGAAACTGTCATTATCTTTTTCCAATCATCAATTTGGTTTCCATTATTGTCGTAACCTCCAAGAGAAATATCTATTTCACTTCCCGTCCAGTTGCCTTTTTCCCAATCAATATACAAGTATTCGTTTTTAGTTATTTGTTCTCCTCCTTTAGGCGAGGTAATGATAATAAAGGGAGATTCTTCTATAGAAGGAGGTTCTTCGATAACTTCAACAATAACGGAATCTTTAGTTGTATTATCACTCTCATCGGTAACAACGAATTCAATAGTATAAGTCCCTGCTTCACTATAACTATGAGTAAACGTTACAAATATATGGTTATTCGAATCTATTGTATATTCATCTGGATTTGCTATCTCAGATACGTCTTCATAATCCCAAGATACTGTACAAGTTAAAGATTCATTTTCCGGATCATGCATTTCAATTATCCAAGTTCCTTTCTCATTTGTTTCAAGTTGAGCAGGAGACTGAATGCTATCTATGACAGGAGGAAGATTCCCAGGCGGTTCAGATACGATGCTAAAATAGTTATCTGAATCATCGCTATAGAAATGAGAGCCTTCTGTGCATCCAACAACAATTTTATAGCGGGCATCCGGATCAATATCGCTTGATATCTCCCAGGAATAAAAACCTTGAGAAGCAGAAATATTCGAAACTATCGTTTTTCTCAAACTTAGACCATAGAGATAAATTGTTACCTTATCTAGTCCATTTGATTCCCAAGTAATATCGTATGTTTCTCCGATTACCCATTCCTCTCCTCCGTTGGGCGAGATAACGGTAAGAAGGGTTTCAAAATCAATGGTAAAGTAATCATCTGAAACATCTTCAATAATATCAGTTTCGCCATTTGTTTCTTTTATCTTAATCTTGTATTCATCAGGGAAGGTTGAAAAACTTGAAATTACAGAATCGTTAATACGGGGCAGCCAAAATATAAATTCTCGATCAGCAGAAACACCTGCTTGAATCACTTTCCAATCATCAATCTGTTTTCCATTCTCATCGTATCCGGCAAGAAGAATATCTACTTCTTTTTCCTCCATTTCTACTTGCTCCCAAACAATTCTGGATGATTTTGTCACACGAAATATTCCTCCGTTAGGAGAAACAACGGTTATAGAAGGAGCAACAACAAAGTCAACTGTAAAATATCCGTCTGAAATGTCTTCGGCAGCTGTCCTTGTCTCTGTAGAATCTAATACCTCTTTTAATTTGATATTGTATTTTACAGGAAGAGTTGAAAAAGTTGAGAATATGTTAGATTGGCTGGGAACCCAAGAAAGACCGGCTGTTCCTTCAGAAACTGTAATTATTTTTTTCCAATCATCAATTTGGTTTCCATTCTCACTATAACCGCCAAGGGAAATGCCTACCTTATTTCCTAACCAATTATATTTTTCCCAATTAATATATAAATACTCATTTTCAGTTATTTGCTCACCCCCTTTTGGCGAAGTAATAACAATGGAAGGGTCAAAATCAATAGTAAAGTAATCATCTGAAACATCTTCAATAATATCAGTTTCGCCATTCGTTTCTTTTATCTTAATCTTGTATTTTACAGGAATAGATGAAAAACAAGAAGGTAGATTTAAAGGAGCATTGGATGGTGTCCAGTAGAAATATCCTTGTGCCGTAGAAACTTCTGTCTCAATTAACTTCCAATCATCAGTCTGATTTCCATTACTGTCATAACCGCCAATAAAGACATCAAGCTGTGAATATATATTGCCTTCTGAAGTCCACAAAATTTTGTGCTTTTCTTTCCCGCTCCATTTTTCTCCTCCATTAGGAGAGATAACAGTAAGAGAATCTTCTACGGGGTATAAAAATTCGCCGTAAAAATTAGTATGTCGGGAATCGTGATAAAATACTGGCCACTCATTGTCCTCAGACTTTCCATCCATATCCCAAACCAATAGACTGCCAGCTGTAGTATATGTCATTAGTTCATTTTTTCCATCGCCATCTATATCACCCATTGGAGAGCCTGTCCCAAAAACAGTCTGGTTTAGTTTTACAGGAAAATTCTGTACAACAGACCCGTCCGAGCTATAAGCAAAAAGTTCGGACAATTCTCCTCTGGGAACGTTAATATCACCGTCTACAATGGCTATTGAGATTTCGTTTTCAATGTCTGTATCCAGGTCACCAAGTAAGGGATGACTTGAAGAATCGCCTCCGTCTCGGTAACTGTAATCGCGAATAGGGAACCCATCTGCTTCTTGCCATCCTTCATCTCTTTTTTCAAACAAGTGCAGACCTTGGCCATAATTTGTTATCATTGCTATTTCTAATTTTCCATCTTTATCAATATCACCTACACTTAAACCATTAATATGCGAAAGATTTGCGATAGGAATAAAATCTAACACAGAACCATCCCAAGAGTAGATATAAATTCCATCTAATGTCCCTAATACTATTTCTGTTTCATCATCATCATTCATGTTACCTAAAACACTCTTAACGTATTTTCCATGCGCCTTGGGCCAACCATCAAGAATATTTCCTTTGTGATCCAATAAATAGAGCTCATTAAAAAATATTGATATTAACTCTCCGTATCCGTCATTATTTAAATCGGCCACGGCAATTGACTCTTTTGGAAAGGAGCCACCAGGATAGGCAGGAAATCCTTCTAAATAATTTCCGTTTACATCTACGGCATACACATACCCTGACAAGTTGTAAAACATCATTTCAAGCTCCCCGTCTTTATTTATATCTTCTATGCTTACTGGACCTATATAGGGATACTTAGAATCAGAGAGTTTTTTGGGCCATCCATCCCAATAAGTTCCATCGTAATTCAGAATATGCAGATATCCAGCATTGTCTCCAACTACTATTTCATTGTGCCCGTCTCCATTTAAATCAGCTACAGCCGGTCCCGACTGCATCATCCCGCCCCAAATATTATAGGGATTTGTTATTTCTCTTGGCCAACCGCTTACATAAGAACCATCATGAGTAAAAACATGAATATTTTTACCATAAGCAATAATTATATTATCTTGTCCGTTGTTGTTTATATCTGCTAAAGTTGGCTGTCCGTTGAGAGGTAATACATATCCTTCAAACCCTTCTATAGTATCTATTTCTTTTGGCCATCCTTCATGAATAGCCGGATCAATGTATATTTTAATATCCTCTACTTGCTCCTGCCTGTCTTCAAAATAGACTGTTAATTTTAAATAGTGATACCCGGGATTAGTAAAAGACGCAACATTCCATTTTCCTAAAACATTTTGATTCACTGGGTAATTTCCATTGTCCGTGAGAATTATTTCTTTGTCAGTACAATTGACATAATTTTCATCACACCATTCAATGGTATAATTTTTAAAACCAAAACCCATTACCTTGCCTTCTATATTTATTTCCTCCCAAGTCGGGAGCACTTCTCGAGCCTGTCGAAGCTGCCAATTAGTCCAATTGGCCTCTCCTCTGATATCTTTAGGATAGGTTATTTTTATGTTATCCAAATTAACGAACCCAAATTCTTCGCTTTCCTCAGTCCCCATTTTCGCAATTAATTTCAATGTATATTCCCCATCTTCCAGATATCTGAGATCCCAATTGCACAAAGTATCATCTGTAACAACAGCTAGACCGCTGCATATTTCTATCCAATCTTTAGCTTCTGGATCTTTCCCGTTCACGTAATAAAGATTAAAACTATCACCAGCAACGGTTCCCTTGACGTTAAAATTCTCACCATCAATTTCTACCGGGTTATATAAAACAGCTACAGAAGGTTTTTCAGCTTGAACTGCTTTTAAGACGTCTATCATGCCATAACCTTGAGTATATATGTCATAACCTAAGTCTAAGGCGGTATTTCTTAAAACCATCTTTATTTCTTCCGGACTCCAGTCGGGATGGGCTTGTTTAATTAAAGCTGCTGCTCCGGCTATATGAGGGGTGGCCATGGAGGTTCCAGAGATGGAAGTATGCTCGTCGTCAAAACATTTCTTATCATTCCAAGCAGAGTCCCACTGAGAAGAACAGATTTCAACACCCGGGGCAACAACGTCCGGTTTGACTCCTGCAGCAGTGGGCCCTCTAGAACTAAACTTTGCGATTTTATCATCGCAATATGTATGAACCCCCACTTGATCTGTCATACAAGAAGCTCCTACGGTCAACGCTTTTCTGGCAGTGCCAGGAGAACCTATGGTTTCATACCCGTTACCGGAATTTCCAGCCGCTACTACTGCTATGACTCCAGCCTTAACAGCCTCGTCTACAGCTAATGATGGTGGATCATCCTGATGGCAATATACAGGATTAAAACATCCTAAGCTCAAAGAAATAATATCAGCATGATCTGAATAATCACCATCCTGATTAGGATCAACCGCTCTTTCAATGCCTGCTATAACCTGATCAAATGTTCCTGAGCCATAATTGTTTAAGACCTTATATGCCAATAATTTAGCATCGGGCGCAACTCCTTTTAAATTTCCATTACTGGCAGCAATTCCAGCACAATGAGTCCCGTGACCATGATCA
>Ga0268276_1001182_pt1 | contig 26839 bp, 20 predicted proteins | sample saktaG_4_FD_190145 | JGI IMG/M metagenome (GOLD analysis project Ga0268276, IMG submission 190145) | Saline water microbial communities from Sakinaw Lake, British Columbia, Canada - sak_2010_1_5_45m | ecosystem: Environmental > Aquatic > Non-marine Saline and Alkaline > Saline ... | reverse complement strand
GCCGGATATAAACGGTTTGGATTTAGTTGTGAAATTAACGGAAGAACATCCGGGTATTCCGGTCATTATGTGCAGCGGCTACACGGAAGATAAGGTCAAGCAGTCTATAATAAACAACAGGGGATTTGGTTTTGTGCAGAAACCCTATAAGGTGCACGAGTTGTTGAAAATAATAAAAGAGACGATCACGGGGAGGGACTGATTTAATACGGGATGAACAGCAGAAAAAATGAAAAATAACGATAAAAGCAGAAAACAGCTAATAGAAGAGATAGACCAATTAAGAGTCAAAATTTCCGAATTGGAGAAATCTGCAACCGGGTGCCTGTCTGACGCCCGCCTGCCGGACAGGCAGGAACAGGCAGGCAAGCAGGCGGAACGGGAACTTGAAATTCAAAAGATCTATATGGAGGAATTATTCGAAGGCGCACCCGAAGCAATTACAATTTTAGACAATGAGGACAGAGTTCAAAAGATAAATCGTGAGTTTACAAACCTATTCGGGTATTCGTCTTCCGAAGCTATCGGATGTAAAATTAATGATTTGATCGTACCATCATTTTTGAAAGCTGAAGGCTTAAAAACGACAGCTGCTGTTGCTGCGGGCGAAAGGGTTTCCATTGAAACTATCCGTCAGAATAAAGATGGTCAAAGAATTTATGTTTCAATTCTTGGTCATCCGATAAAAATTAAAGAAGGCCAACTTGCTGTATATGGCATATATAGAGACATCACCGAACGCAAGCAGGCGGAAGAAGAACTGAAAGAGAGCGAGGAGAAATACCGACTGATGGTCGAAAGTTCCGGAGATGCTATCGTAATAAGCCAAAATGATATATTTATCTTTTTCAATGAAGCCTTCGCAAAAATGCTGGGATATGATATGCGGGAGCTCGAAGCATTAAACTATAAGGACATCTATACCGAAAAAGCCGTTGAATATCTGAAAGAGCATACAAGACAGCTAACCAATGGCGAAGATGTGCCGGATCGCTATGAAACCCTGTTCAAGAGGAAAGACGGAAGCGAAATAGATGTGGAAGCCAATATTACAATCATTGATTATAAAGGGCAAAAAGCCACATTCGCAGTTATCCGTGATATCACGAAGCAGAAGGAAATTTTCAAGACCCTTCAGAAATCTGCCGAACAGTCCAACGGTCTTAAGGAATTCATTTCGATCTGTGCCGGATGTAATAAGATCCGTGATGATGAACAAGAGAATAGACCCTGGGTTTCACCGGCAGATTATATCTCGGACCGATTACCCGATATTAAGTTTTCCCACGGAATGTGCCCGGACTGTATGAAGAAGTGGTACCCGGATTATATGAATGGGAAAAGTAGTAAAGACTCGAGTTCGGAGGAGCGAAGCGACGCTGGACTTGAGGCAATGTAATTGGGCTGGCAGGCAAGCTAGCGAGAGTGGACTTGAGACGATTTGATTCCCGCAGACTGGACTCCAGCCCGAATAAATTCGGTCTGAAGTCCAGTCTGCGGGAAAGAGGATGTAAATATGCGCTGTAAAAAAGAAGAGTTTGTCGAGGGAGCATACTTCCATATATATAACCATTCGGTTGAAAATACATTGCTCTTTAAAGGCACCGATGATTATTTGTATTTTTTACATAAAATAAAACCCAAAATTATTGCTTATCCAGCTTCTGTTTTTGCATACTGCTTAATGCCCAATCACTTTCATTTCCTGCTAAGACAAGACGAAGACAAGCCGGTTTATCGAATTTTTAATGATTTAAATAACTCTTATGTTCAACACTATAATAAAAAGTATTCAAGAAAAGGACACCTTTACCAGGGACCATTACAACATAAAAAAGTAAAAAATGAAAATTACCTAATTTCTCTCTGCCAGTATATTCATTATAATCCCCAGAAAGCAGGATTAGTGGATCATCTTTCAGATTGGAAATATTCCAATTATCCGGAATGGATTGGCAAAAGAAATGGGGCCTTGTTTAATGACGAATTGCTGAATAATTGCTTTGGAAGCCCTGAATTATATAGCCTCCAAATAAAAAATTATGAACAATATATCAAGGAAATAGAATTTGCAGACCTCATATTTGATTAAAATTCGAGAGACTCGAGTTCGGAGGAGCGAAGCGACGCTGGACTTGAGACGATTTAATTCTCGCATTCTGAGTCTGCTGAAGACTCGAGTTCACAAGAGCGCCCCGGTGAAATAAAGGAAAGATTTTATTCTGATGAAATATATAGGTGATTTAATTGGGCAGGCAGGCAAGCTAGCGATAGTGGACTTGAGACAGAATGGTGTTATTCTCGCATTCTGAACTCCGCCCGCCTAAGTGTGCGAAGTCCCGTCTGCTGACGCTGGACTTGAGACGAAAGATGCGCATCCGCATTCTGAACTCCAGCCCGAATAAATTCGGTCTGAAGTCCAGTCTGCTTGGAATTCGCTGTTATTGACTTTCAAGTCCTTTTTAAGTAATATCTTTCCTGTTAACGTTTTTTGGAGGAGTGAGTAATAGTTTGGGTTTTATTGAGACCTTAAAATCGATTTTCAGTAAAGCTATTTTCAGAATATTTCTGGCATTGACGCTGCTGACCGTTGTGGCGTCGGTGGCGGTTCTGCATTTTGAAGGACAACAGAATCCCGAAGAGTATCGGGGATTGTGGGATTCGGTCTGGTGGGCGCTGGTAACTGTTTTTACAGTCGGCTACGGAGATATTCGCCCGATTACCATCGGGGGCCGGCTGGTGGGAATTTTTGTCATGATTTCCGGGGTTACTCTTGTATCATTAATCACGGCTACAATATCTTCGATTTTTGTGGCCCGCAAAATCAGGGAGGATCAGGGATTGGAATCCATAAGTTTTGAAGATCATATTATTATCTGCGGCTGGAACAATAAAGCCGAATCAATTATTGACACACTGTTTTCACTGTCAAAAACCCGACCACCGCGCATTATTCTGGTGAATGAGCTTTCCGAGGAGGAAATCAACAGTGTTCTGGACAGGTTCCGCAAATTTAAAGTAAAATTCATTCGGGGTGATTATACCCGGAACGCACCGCTTGAGCGGGCCAATATTCAGGATGCCAAAACGATTATTCTTTTACCGAACCTTGACCAGTACGATCCCTCGGTCGCCGACGAGAAAACGCTCCTGGCAACGTTGAACATTAAGTCCAGTTATCCGAAGAAAAAGGTCATTGCGTTTATCATGGTTTCTGATAACGAAGTCCATGTCAAGCGGGCTAAGGCCGATGAGGTGATCGTCAGCGATCAGTTTATTGATTTTATACTGGCCGGTGATGTGGCTGAACCGGGGCTGTCGAATGTATTTACCACCCTGTTCAGTGCTAAAAGTGATCACCGGATCGCGACGGCTGCTATACCGGCACGATTTAAGGGCAAAACATTTAAAGAGGTTTCCGAACATTTTAAAACCCAGCAGAAAATGCTGGTTCTGGGGGTGGTTGCCGAGGTTGAATCGATTGGTGTTTCAGATTTTCTGTCATCGGATTCCAGCCATCTGGATGCATTTATCGAACGCAAGTTAAAAGAAGCCGGCCGGACGCTGGGCGAAGAGAATAAAATCATTGTCAATTTAAATCCTGCCGATGATTATATCATTCAGGAAAACGAAAAAGCCGTGGTGTTGATCTGATGAGTATTATTAAAAAACATAAAAATACCTGTGAATACAATCCGCTAATTCTGAAGGATTATGAGATATTCTCGGGTCTGAACGAAGATCAGATAGATAAATTCTGTAAAGTCATTACGCCAATCCAATTCAATAAAGATGATGTTATTATTCAGGAAGGTGATCCCGGCGATTCAATCCTTATTCTACTGGATGGGAAAGTTGAGATTTCTCAGGCGCTCACCCTGAAAACCAATGTATCCCAGGCCGACACCCGGGAGAAGAGCCTGATTTCATTGTCCAGTGATTTTCGGCCCTTTTTTGGTGAAATGAGCCTGTTCAGCGAAGAGGATAAACGCAGCGCTACAGTCAAGGCTGCATCTGTCTGCGGGGTGGCCAAAATTGGTAAAGATAAATTCTTTAAGATATGTAACGATTATCCGGAAATCGGTAATCAGGTTATGCAGAATATTGCCCGCGTTCTGAGCCGCCGTCTCAAGCAGGCCAACCAGAATGTATTAAAATTGACAACCGCATTCAGTCTTATTATTGATTCTTAGAAGGGACAGATCTTGGCCGTTCAGTTAGAAAAAGTCTACGATCCGAAACATGTTGAATCCCGTTGGTATGATTACTGGCTGGAAAAAAACTACTTCCATGCTGATAACAAATCCTTAAAAAAATCCTTCGTAATCGTCATTCCCCCACCCAATGTGACCGGAATTCTGCACCTCGGCCATGTACTGAACAATACACTCCAGGACATCCTGGTTCGTTATGCCCGGATGAATGGCTATGAAACCCTCTGGCTGCCCGGCTCCGATCACGCCGGAATCGCTACCCAGAATGTCGTTGAAAAAAATCTGCGCAAAGAGGGAAAAACCCGCTATGATTATGAACGGGATGAATTTTTAAACATCGTCTGGGACTGGGCGAATAAACATAAATCGATTATTCTGAACCAGCTGCGTAAAATCGGCTGCTCCTGTGACTGGGAACGTGAGCGCTTTACGTTAGACAAAGGTCTTTCCAATGCGGTGCGTCAGGTCTTTGTGCATCTCTATCAAAAAGGATTGATCTATCGCGGCCGCAAGATTATCAACTGGTGCCCGATTTCCCAAACGGCGCTTTCCGATGAAGAGGTCATTCACAAAGAGAGCCGCGGGCATTTGTGGTATTTCAAGTATCCTCTGGAAGATGGTACCGGACACTTAACCGTCGCAACAACCCGGCCGGAAACCATGCTCGGCGATACGGCAGTTGCAGTCAATCCTAAAGATAAACGTTTTAAGAGTTTAATAGGTAAAAATGTAGTTTTACCGATCATGAAACGGGTCATTCCGATTGTGGGAGACGATTTTGTGGACGTTGAGTTTGGTACCGGCGCCGTGAAAGTGACACCGGCCCACGATCCCAATGATTTCGAAATCGGAGTGCGTCACGGCCTGGAAAAAATCAATGTGATGAACCACGATGCGACGATGAATGCCGCTGCCGGTCCTCTGGTAGAGGGCAAAGATCGCTACGAAGCCCGAAAAATCGTCGTGGCGGAAATGGACCGGCTGGGCCTGTTGGAAAAGATCGAAGACTATACTCATAGCGTCGGTTTTAGTGAACGGGCCGGGGTAATGGTAGAGCCCTATCTCTCGGACCAGTGGTTTGTGAAGATGAAAGCTCTGGCGGAACCGGCCATTAAAGTCGTTGATGAAGGCAAGATAAAATTTCATCCCCAGCGCTGGATCAAGACCTACGATCACTGGATGAATAATGTCCGCGACTGGTGTATTTCACGTCAATTGTGGTGGGGTCATCGGGTGCCGGTATTTTACTGTACCCAGTGTGAATGGACCGACGCGCTGACCGAAGATCCCACGACCTGTCCGCAGTGTGGCGGAACGGTCTATCAGGACCCGGATGTTCTGGACACCTGGTTCAGCTCCTGGCTCTGGCCTTTTTCAACCATGGGCTGGCCGGAAAAGACCGCCGATCTGAAAGCGTTTTTTCCAACCAATACGCTGGTAACGGCACCGGATATTATATTCTTCTGGGTGGCCCGCATGATCATGGCCAGTCTGGAATTTATGGGCGATATTCCTTTTTCCGACGTCTATTATACCGGACTTATTCGGGACCTTAAGGGCCGGAAGATGAGCAAGTCTCTCGGCAATTCGCCGGACCCACTGGACCTGGTTGAAAAATATGGGGCCGACGCCCTGCGCTACGGAATTATGTTAATTGCGCCCCAGGGGCAGGATATTCTTTTTTCCGAAGAGCGGCTGGAAGCAGGCCGGAATTTCATGAATAAAATCTGGAATGCCTCCCGTTTTATTCTGATGAATATTGACGACGATTCTATTCTGGAACAATCCGTTGATCCGGACAAATTAACGCTGACCCTGGTGGACCAATGGATATTGATTCGGCTGAAAAAAACCGTTGATAAGGTGGAAAAAAACCTGAAACGTTTCCGGTTTGACGAAGTTGCCCGCACTATCTATGATTTTGTCTGGAGTGACTACTGTGATTGGTACATTGAGCTGATCAAAGATCGGTTGTATAAAAAATCCGCCGAAGAGAAGCAGGTCGCGCTTACGATAGCCATTTTCACTTTGAAAAACATACTCAAGATTCTGCACCCCTATGCACCGTTCATCACGGAAGAGATTTATCAGCATCTAAAATCTGCGTCCGAACCGGATATCATCGTGTCCGGTTGGCCCAAATTGAAACTTTCTGCCGGCGACAAAAACATTGAAGAAAAATTTCAGGTGGTTCAGGAAATGATCATAGCCCTGCGGACCGCCCGGAGTGAAATGAACATCCCGCCGTCGGCCCAGCTGGAACTGCTTGTGCGGGGCAGTGATGATCAGTTGCCTTTACAGCTGGTTAAAGATGAATCGTTAGCCGAATATGTTAAAAATCTGGCCAAAGTCTCGGAAATCCGAATCGTTGGAGAGAGTGAAAAACCCCATCCGGCATCCACGGTTGTGGTTCACGGTACCGAATTTTTTATTCCCCTGGAAGGCCTGATTGATGTGGACGCCGAAAAGCAGCGCCTGGGAAAAGAGATCAATCGGCTCAAAGGCCTTGTGAAGTCAATCAAGGCGAAACTCACAAATTCGAATTTCCTTGAAAAAGCGCCCAAGGCGGTGGTGGATAAAGAGAAAGAAAAAGAACATTTCCTGCGGGGACAGCTGGTGAAGCTGGAAGCCAATCTGAAAGCGCTGATCTAAGTCGGCGCAAACGTATATAGAATTAATATGGAGTGATTATGCATAGGGATTACAAAGGGATTATCCTTTCTTTGCTCTTATGTTTATATCTGCCCTGTTTGGCTGAAAATGAATTTAACAATACACAGGTAACGATTTATAATAATGATCTCGGTTTGATCTTTCAGGAAAAAGAGATTGCTCTGAGCAAGGGAGCCAATACCCTTCGGATTGAAGGTGTTTCCAAACGGGTCCGGCCAACGACGGTAAAATTAAGTTTTCCCAAAATAGCCGGTCAGTATCAGTTAATGGAACAGAATTATCTCTATGATCTGGTGAACACTCAGAAGATATTTGATAAATATACCGGCGAAAATGTGGTGTTTCGCCTTAAATCCGATGAAAAAATCACCGGTATCTTAATGAATCATGAGAAAGATCATGTCATTCTCAGCCTGCCCGGTGATATCATTCGGATTCTGGCCACTGAAAACATTATCGATTATGAATTTCCGTCGTTACCCGGCGGACTGATCCTGAAACCGACTCTGGAGTGGAATATTCAATCCGCTTTCAAAGGCAAAACCGATGCACAACTCAGCTATCTGACCAGTGGCATGTCCTGGAACGCCGAATATATATTGGTGCTGAACCGGGAAGAGAAAGAATTTTCCCTGAATTCCTGGATTTCACTGAACAACAATTCCGGCACTACGTTTGAAAATGCCAAAGTGAAACTGATTGCCGGCGATATTCACAGCGCAACAATGGGCCGTGATGAGTATAAAGTTATTCCTCAAGCGAACATTCTTAGTATGGCTCAGAAAAAAGTCCCGGAAACCCGGGAAATCGGCGATTATTATCTCTATGCTCTGCCGAATCCAATTACCCTGCGGCACAGTGAATTGAAGCAGGTCAGCCTGTTTGATGAAATTAACGGCAAAGGCCGTAAGGTGTACCTTTTTGAAAATTATTCCACTAATGAAATTGAAAGCCCTCTGCGGGTAGTGTTCCGGATTGAAAACAGGAAAGAAAACAACATGGGAATGGCGATGCCAAAAGGCATTGTGCGGGTGTTTAAGCGGGATGTCGATGAAACCCTGCAGTTTATCGGCGAAGACCAAATTGAACACACGAGCAACAAAGACACCTTGCGTCTGACGATCGGGAATGCGTTTGATGTAAAAGGAAAACGAACTATTATTGAGCAGGATCGCTCGTCCAAAAATGCAGAAACAATAACCGTTAAAATCGAGATCAGGAATCGTAAAACCACAAGTGCGGAAGTTGAGGTTGTTGAAAATATTTCCGGTTACTGGGACATCAAAAAAACCAGTCACGACTATCAGCAACAATCCAGCAGCCGGGTGCTTTTTTCGATTACGGTAAAAGCGGATTCAAGCGAAACGATAAGCTATACATATACCCGTAGATGGTAATTAGCTGATTTGAAACAGTCACCGTCATCCACTGATTACAAACTGCAAGGGAATACACCCGTTACATACGTGAAGGGGGTTGGCCCGAAGCGCTCCGAAGTTTTGGCGAAAGCGGGAATCAGTACATTTTTAGACCTTCTTTATCACTTTCCCCGGCGTTACCTGGATCGCAGTACTATCAGTCCAATTGCAAAATTAAAAACCGGTACAGATGCGACAATTGTCGGTAAAGTTTTATCGATGAACATAGTCAAAACCCGGAAACGACCCTATTTCCAGGTATTGATTAGCGATGACAGTGGCCAGATGCGCTGTGTCTGGTTCAATGGCGCCAAGTATATTCAACATGTCTTCAAAGTCGGTGAGATGGTGGCCATGAGCGGCAAGGTGGAGTATTACGGCGGACTTCAGTTTGTCCATCCCGATTATGATATTCTGGAAAGCGGCGACTACGCCACGCTGAATACAGCCCGCATCATACCGCTCTACCCGTCAACGGCGGAACTGAAGAAAGTTGGCCTGGACAGCCGTGGTTTCCGGCGTTTGTTTCATAAATATTTCGAAAAACTCATCTGGAAACTTGATGAAATTTTACCCCGCGAGATTCTGGATTCTTTAAAATTTTATGAAATCAACCGAGCGCTGCGGCAAATCCATTTTCCCGATTCTCTTGATGAATTAGACGGAGCGATCCGGCGGTTTAAATTCGAAGAGTTGTTCTTTTTGCAGCTCTTGCTGGCGGTGAAGCGGCGCAGTATTAAGGAAATTAAAAAAAATCTGCGCTATGAAAGCACCGGCGCACATTTGATAACAATTTACAAAAAACTGCCCTTCGAACTAACCGAAGCCCAGAAAAAAGTGATTCATGAGATTTGGGACGACATGAAATCGGAAACCGTGATGAATCGCCTACTGCAGGGTGATGTGGGGTCCGGTAAAACTGTGGTCGCGCTATTGTGTGCCAGTATCGCTATCGGCAACGGGTATCAGGCGGCGGTCATGGCGCCAACGGAAATACTGGCGGAACAGCATTATCGCAATCTCCAAAAGTTGGGTGGGCCGGCGGGGATAACCGTTCGGTTGCTGATCGGAGGACAGAAAAAATCCGAGCGGGAACAAATCTTGACTGAAATTGAAAGCGGAACTGCAGAGTTGATTGTCGGTACCCATGCACTGATTCAGGAAACAGTGGCGTTTCAAAACCTGGCCCTGGTGGTTATCGACGAACAGCATCGCTTCGGCGTGTTGCAGCGCAGTCAGTTGATCGAGAAAGGCTTGAATCCCGACGTGCTGGTGATGACGGCGACACCGATTCCCCGGACGATGAGCATGACCCTGTACGGCGATATGGATGTATCGGTACTGGATGAATTGCCGGCCCGTAAAGGCAAGATTATTACCCGGATCGTCAATGTTGATCAGCTGGACAAGGTTTATGACTATATCCGGAAGCAGATAAAGAGCGACGACCAGGCCTATATTGTTTATCCCTTAATTGAAGAGTCTGCGAAAATGGATTTACAGGCGGCAATACAGGGCTTTGATTATCTGCGGGAGAGAGTGTTTCCGGATTTCAGCCTGGCGCTGGTGCACGGCGGAATGAAAAGTGCCGAAAAAGATGATGTCATGCATCGCTTCAGTGATGGAACCGTGGACATTCTCGTGAGTACAACGGTTATTGAGGTCGGTGTGGACAATCCCAACGCAACAATTATGGTCATTGAAAATGCGGAGCGTTTCGGGCTGACCCAGGTTCACCAGTTGCGTGGTCGGATCGGCCGGGGCGAGAAGAACGGGGTCTGTGTGCTGGTGGAACGGAAACGCACCGAGACTTCCCACAAACGTTTAGGGATAATTAACGGGACAACGGATGGTTTTGAAATATCGGAGCAAGACCTTAAATTACGCGGGCCTGGCGAGTTTTACGGAACCCGCCAGCATGGCTTTCCGAAGATGAAAATTGCTGATTTCCTGGTTGACAAAGAATTGCTGAAACTTGCGCGACGTGAAGCCTTCATGCTGATAAAAAACGATTCCCATCTGCGCCGCCCGGATTACTCGAATATGCGGGAACACCTGATTCAGAATTATGCTGAATATATGAATTTTGTGGACGTACTGTAGGAGCGACATTGACCGATCAAAAACCCGATCAAAACGAATTGATGTTCATCGGCCTGCTGCAGTCCTTCGTGTCCAGCGCCTGGATCCAGTTGGGCAAACAGGAAAATCCGCTGACGGGAAAAACGGAAACCAATTTATCAGAAGCCCGGTTCACCATTGATATGCTGGAAATGATTGAAGAGAAAACAAAGGGCAATCTTTCCGATAAAGAGCAACAGGTTCTGAAATCGGCGCTATCCGATCTGAAGATGAAATTTGTTGAATTAAAAATGAACCAAGATCCCCATAAAACCGAAGATATGTAAACATTTATACATAAGGACAATCATGGACATTCTGAAAAATAACAAAGAAAAAGCAATTCTGACGCTGTTGACGTTTTTACTCAGCTGGATTGTTTACATGGATACGCTGGCGCCGACAGTCTCATTCTGGGATTGCGGTGAATTCATTGCCACGTCCTACACATTAGGCGTTCCCCATCCTCCGGGCAGCCCGCTCTATCTGTTGATTGGCCGGGTGTTTTCCATTTTACCAATTGGAAACAATATTGGCTACCGGGTCAACCTGATGTCGCCGCTGGTCAGTTCCTTTGCAGTGATGTTTCTATTCTTGATTATTATCCAGCTGCTGAAAAGCTGGGGCAAACCGGTCTCTGTGATCCAGAAAGTGGCCGTCTATGGCGGTGCCTTTATCGGGGCCATGACCTTTGCCTTCACTGACAGCCACTGGTTCAATGCGGTTGAGGCGGAAGTATATTCCTATTCTACATTTCTGACGGCGATTGTCGTCTGGCTGATTCTGTATTGGGAGCAGCGTTCAGACAAACCCGGCCATGAGAAGTATTTACTGATAATTGCCTATATAATGGGTCTGGCAATGGGTATTCACTTATTAAATCTGTTAGCGATCTTTTTTATAGCCTTAATTATCTACTTTAAACGAACAAAAATATCCAGCATTGGCTGGTTAGTCGCCGATGTGATTATCGGCGTGGCCGCGGTATCGATAATGTTTGTTTTCTGGCGGGCCTTAATCAGCAAATCCTTTTCCGCGCAGGCAGTCATGACCCTTCTCTCATTTGCCGGAGCATATATTCTAATATACATGAAATCCGAGAGTGCGCGCATCAAAGAGCACAGTAAAACGGTACTAATGGCAATGACGGCGTCGGGCGTTTTTCTGGTAATTAACGGCGGTGTGATTCGGGGTATTCCGAAAATTGCGGATAATTTTGGTCTTTTTGCGGTGGGCCTGACGGTCGTTGTGGTTTTTATCGCAACTGCCTGGGCGATTCGGAAAAAGCACCATATTGTTTCGCTGGCATTGATGTCGCTGATTCTGATCCTGGTCGGCTATTCGTCCTATTCGACTATTTTTATCCGCAGCAATCAGAATCCGACAATTGATGAAAACGATCCCGAGACTACTCATCAGGCGGTTGCTTATCTGGAGCGCGAGCAGTACGGCCGCCGGGAGTTTACGGATATTTTCGACCGCAAGGTCTGGAAACCGGAAGCCGATCGTCTATGGAAGGGTAAAAGCGGTTTGAATTATTTCTGGAATTATCAGATTAAAAAGATGTATATCCGCTACTTCAACTGGCAGTTTGTCGGCAGAAATGACGTGAGCGTCGATCCCTTTCAGTTCTTTTACCCTTTCCCTTTCTGGTGGGATTGTACGGATTGCTGACGCATTTTAATAAAGATAAAAATAAAGCTCTTTCCGTCCTGGCCCTGTTCATTTTTACAGGGTTGATGATTGTGCTGTATCTGAATCAGGATGATCCGCAACCCAGGGAACGGGATTATTCTTATGTGGGATCGTTTTTTGCGTTTTCCATCTGGATTGGTATCGGCGCGACGGCCCTGATTTCCCACCTGACCGAACTTAAAAGTGAAAAACTGCGGAAACCGTTGGTTTATTTGGTAACGGTTATTTTATTGATCGTGCTGCCTGTCAATCTTCTTGTGGCGAATTACCACGAACACAGCCGTAAAGGCAATTATGTGGCTTGGGACTACTCTTGGAACCTGCTTCAGAGCTGCGAACCAAACGGGATAATTTTTACGAATGGCGACAACGATACTTTTCCAGTCTGGTATATGCAGGAGGTTGAAGGCGTCCGCAAGGATGTCCGGGTCGTCAACCTGTCGCTGCTGAACACCCCATGGTATATCAAACAATTGAAAGAGAATGAACCGAAAATAAAAGTCGGACTGTCTGACGAGACCATTGAGAAACTGACGGTAATGCCTTTCAAGAAACGAAAAGTGCAGGTATCTCCACCGCCGGGATCAGACCTGGAACCAATGGAGTGGGAAATGAAACCGACGATTATGGGCCAGGGAATCCGGGTTCAGGACCTGATGATTTTGCAGTTACTGGAAGTCAATAAATGGGACCGTCCGGTCTATTTTGCCACCACTGTATCGCCGAGCAATCGTCTGGGAATGGACAAATACCTGCAGATGCAGGGCTTGACGTTTCAGGTGTATCCGGAACAGGTGAAGCGGACAGACGCAGCCAAGATTGAGCATAATCTGCTGAATGTCTACCAATACCAGAATCTGAATAATCCCAAAATCTATTTTAATGATACCATCACAAAATTGATCGGTAACTACCGGGCGGCTTTTTTCCAGGTCGCGGTTGACCGGTTCTATGCCGGGGACAAAGAAAAAATGCTGGCCTTGCTGGACTCCATGGAAGTTCGCATGCCCGAAGATATCATGCCGATCGGAAACGAAGAGACCTACCTGCAACTCGGTATGCTGTATAACGAAGGCGGCCGTCCGGAAGAGCTGGAACGCCGACTTGATCGTCTGATGGAGCAATCCGGAAATAGTGACAAAGATAAAATCAAATACGCCACGATCTATTATCAGTATCTGAAAAACGCGGAAAAATCCCTGCAAATTATCGAACCAGTATACGCGAAAAACCAGGAAGATGTGGAACTGATCAGTCTCATGGTACGCTTATATGAAGATTCGGAAAATTTTGAGGCCGCCACGCGTCTGCTGGACAACTGGCTGGCGCTCCATCCCACTGACAAGGGGGCCGAGGCAATGCGGGAACAGTATCGCTCCAGGATTCCAAAAATCACGGCAGACTCCTTGGTCGTCCCGCAAGAAATCGATTAACAGCAGATTCGATTGAATCATACTGATACAAAAATAACGGTAATTATACCCCATTTTAACGGCGAGGAAATCCTGCGGGATTGCCTCGCCTCTCTCTATACGTCTACCCATCTCGCTATTCATACAATCCTGGTGGATAACGCATCAACCGACGGCAGTGTCGCCATGGTCGAAGCAGAATTTCCTCAAGTAGAAATTCTTAAACTTGAAAAAAACCGCGGTTTTGCCGGGGGCTGCAATGCGGGTGTGAATGCGGCCAGAACGCCGTTTGTCCTGATCCTGAACAATGATACGATCCACAAACCGGGCTGGATTGAATTGTTACTTTCAAAACTGCAGTCCGATGCAAAAATCGCTGTGGTGCAACCGAAATTACTCTCTTATCAAAACCGGGAATATTTTGATTATTCCGGGGCCTGTGGCGGAGAGATGGATATTTTCGGGTTTCCCTTCGCCCACGGCCGGATTGTGGAGCATGTGGAAAAAGACCTTGGCCAGTATGATCAGTTTTATGACCGGATCTTCTGGGCTTCGGGAACGGCATTTCTGGCTAGGACAGAGATATTGAAAAAGGCCGGCCTGTTCGATGAATCCTTTTTCGCGCACATGGAGGAGGTGGACCTGCAATGGCGGATTCAGTTGATGGGCTATGATATCGCCGTGGAACCGCAGGCTGTGATCTGGCATCGCTCGGGTTTTACATTGGGCGCGGAATCACCGTTTAAAAAGTACCTGAACCATCGCAATAGCCTGCTGATGCTGCTGGCGAATTACCGTTTTCTGATTACGTTGTATATTTTTCCAATCAGAATATTACTGGACTATATGGCACTTGGATTCTCGTTGATTAAGAGAGATTGGGACCGTATACGTGCCATCTGCAAGGCGCATTTCTGGATATTGCTTCATCCGGGATTGATCTGCCGCAAGCGCAAACAGGTGCATTTGCTGCGAAAAGTGTTCGATAAAAAGATTATGGACCGCTTGTATCACGGTTCCATTGCTCTGGGCTTTTACCTGTTTGGTAAACGGCGCTATGTTGATATACTGAAATAATTTAAACGATAATGTAATTCAGAACCATTATTTGGATACACCAAGCTCTTTATAAATAGCCTCGTTGTCCGGATCCAGTGTGATGATTATATCCAGTTGGGCGGGCGTTCCGAACCCCCGGATTATTTCGGCGATATCACGGGCGTGCACGTCGAGAAAAATGTGGGTATAGCGCTCCCGGGCATTAATGTCAAACATGCGTTTCAGGTGTATGAGCATTGTGTCAATGGTTTCACGGGCCGCTTTGGGATTTTCCCGGTCAATACTGTCAATTGTGAGCCAGTAATAATATTTAACGAGGCGATAGTCCCGCAGTCGTTGAATTTCATCCAGGTCCTGCAGCCGGGATTTCCAGCCTGACGACCGCTCCGATACTTGCCCGCGTGTTGCAATGTCACGGGCCTTGTCGTAGATATTATTTCCTCCAAGGGGATCGTAGGTGTCCAGTTCCCCGGCGATAAACATATAGGCGTAGAAATCAAAGGCGCTGGCAAGCGAATGGGTCATTTCCGAATGCATCAGCGGGTCGTTTGAATTGTATACAAATTTGAAACCCTTTTCAAAAAAGCGCTGGTCCGCAGTTTCATTTGATATTAAAAACTGGCTGGAAAACACCCGTTCAAATCCGCTGGAATTGACCGCTTCGGGGAACATGCTTATTTTTAACGGGATTTCAATACCATAGGTATTTTCAAACCAGTCGTAGCTTTCAAAATAGTAGGGAATCATCTGCTCTAGTGTTTTCAGGTCCATGCGCTCTTTTTCCGGCATCCGGTCAATGGATATTTCGACAGATACATCATAGAACTGGGCATCGGCGACTATCACCAGCAAGAGAATTGTAATAAATATGAATGAAATTTTGCCTGTGTTCATGGCATGATTCTCCTCACTTCATTATAAAGATAAAAGGTGTATTTTATTTCGGTCATACGAGATCATGTAAAATGAATATACTAAATTAAGAAGACAGATAAAACTATCAATCGAGCAGAAAATTCATCTTTTGTTTGAATTTCTGGAATTTTCTGAGTATTCTTTGGGCAAATGCAATTTATGACGGGAGTATCTATGAAAAACAATCCGGATTACCAGCGGAAAAATTTCCGCGAACAAATTCTTCGCATCATCCTTTTATTGTTTGTTCTCATGCTGAGCATGCAACTGTTTGCCCAGAAACGCATCACCAAAGAGCCGCGCCCGAAATGGGTGGACAAGATAAATCCGGGGATTTATGTGGGAATCTCTCATCGCTTTGCCAATGAAACCGACGCCCGCGCCGATGCCCTGGCCGACGCCAAGCGCCAGATCATTGAAACCCTTGGGGGCGTCATTGAGAGTGAATTTATTGACCAGATTATCGAACGATCCGGCGAAGTGACGACCGCTGATGCCTTTACCAGTTCCCGGATCAAAGTGGTTTCCCGCAATATCATCTCCGTAACTCCGGATGACGTATTTGTCGAAGAGTGGAAAATCAAGGTCGGTTTCAAGTCCCGGATTGAGTATCAGGTTTTTGTGGCGGCGCCCTTTTCCGAAGAGCGTCATAAACAATTTATGACGGAGATGGTCAATGAAACCTTAACACTGGGCGAAAGTCGCTTTAGTGAATCCATGGAGCTTGCTCGGAAAGGGCAGATTACCCTGGCGCTGGACCAGATGAAAACCGTTCAGTCGAATGTCCTGCCCATGACGCGTTTTACCGGGCTGTCACCACAGGAGATGACCCTGTTGAACGGTTTTAAAGAGAAACTGTCAGCGATCATGCAACAGATACCGGCCAGTATCCGCATTGAAGGAAGCGGCGTCAACCAGCCGGCCAAATTGGGCTTACCACTGCCCGAACCACTGGTTCTATCTGTATACTGGATAGATGGAGATCAACGTTTTCCACTACCCGATCTGAATGTGGATTTTGAAATGCTGCGGGGCAAAGCCGTTCTGGAGTCTCAGCAGAAAACCGATCAAGCGGGCATCGCAAAATGCAACGTGAAAAAACTGGCATCAGCCGGGAATGTGGATATCCGCGCCACGGTCCATTTTCCGGAAGAGCTGAACATAATGCGAAATCAATTTACCTTTTCCCTGTTGCCGGATAACCGGATCATGGTAAAAATTATCGAAAAGAACCTCGATCAGCCGGTGGAGATTTCCTACCTGGAAAATGCGCTGCTGGAAAAAATGACAGCGGTGGGCTTTACGGTACAGGAGAATAATCCCTTCGATCAGTTGAGCGAAAACGATGTGAATGCTACACCGGAAAAAATTGCTGAGATGGTAGGCGCATCCGGCGCGGACCTGGTTGTTCTGGGGACAATTTCTTCCGGGCAAACCAATAAAATCCAGGACGGGTTTTTCTTTGCCCGGGCCAGGGGTACGCTGAAAGTCTACAACATTCAGCAGAAAACCATTGTTGGAAACTATATGGTCGAGGATAAAAACGCCGGCAATTCCGAAGAAGCCGCCGGAACCCGGGCCATTCAGAAAGTCAGCGACCAACTGATTGAGCAGGCCCTGACGGAATTGGGATTGTAATCATAAAAGAAATTAACCATGTGGATTTAAAGGGGTACAGACACATGTGCCCCTTTTCATTTTAGCGTATTTTCATTTAGATTATGCACGCAGAATTATGGAGATTGAGACGATGAAATTGCGAGCAGAAATTTTACTGTTTTGTGTTGTTTTTCTGGGACAAAAGGGAGTTGCCCATGTCTAGGCCCGACAGAGAATATATTTATGGCATTAACTCCTGTTTTGAAGTTGTACGGGCCGGGAAACGGACTGTTTTCAATGTTTATCTGAATAAAACGTCTACCCGGAATCCGCGTATCCGAAAATTATCTCAATTTCTCGAGCGGACGAACATACCCCTTCACTGGGTGGACAAGCAACAACTCACCAGTATGGCCGGCTCCCGGGATCATCAGGGCGCGGTTTTGGAAGCGACCCATTATCCCTATCGACGGTCTGACGACCTCTGGGGAGAACCGCCAATACTTCTTTTAGACAATGTTGAAGATCCTCATAATGTGGGCGCTATCCTGAGAAGTGCTGAAATATTTGGATTTACATCAGTTCTGCTGCCTATTCGTGGAGTTCCCGATATTTATCCTTCAGTGGTGAAGATCGCCGCCGGTGCAACCGAATTTCTCAACATCGCCAAAGACGCTTCTGCAAATTCCTATATACGGTCAGCAAAATCGGAAGATTATAGCATAATTGCTCTTGATATGAGTGGCACCATAGACATTCGCGACCTCCGCGAAAAACTTCCACCTAAATTCATGGTAATTATAGGTGGAGAAGACCGCTCGGTGGGTCAGTATATTCTCAATAATGCAGACTATGTTACTTCAATTCGCCAACATGGTAAAATTAATTCCTTAAACGCATCTGTCGCAGCCGCGATATCGCTTTTCGCCCTTCAAAAAGTCCAATAGTACACCGAATTCGGGACCTTCCTGACAAATTATTCCAGCCGATACCCAGAAAGTAATTTGGCAACAACTTCCTTATCATGCACTTCTTCAAGCACGGGATATTTACTGTTCCGCTTGTTCAACGTTCCGTAAATCTTGCCAGTCTGTTTTAATAATTCCAGCAGCGCAAATCCCAGGGTGATCTTGCTTTGCTTGCCGGAAAGATTGGGCGGGATGATAATTGCATTTTCTTCAATTCTATACTCTGAAGGTTGATAATGATATTCTTTTGCTGCTTTCAGAAAGTTGATGATCCGGCAGATGCGGAACAGGGTCATGGCCGTTGTCCGTGAAAATTCAGGACGATCAAAAGGGAAATAACTGGACCGGTAACAGCGCGGCGATTCGGGAATTTTCAATTCTTCTCGCAGTTGGTTAAAAATTTGTGTTCCGGGAACGAGATAAAACAGCGATGGCCCGATCAGCACCGGCAGATCCGCGAGAAAGAGAATGGATTTGAGATTATCGTTTACCGAATCACCGGGAAGGCCGATGATCAGGTAGGCCGTGACCTTCAATCCGATCCGGTGGGCTGCGCTGACAATATCGGTGAATTGCGGGGTGTCAAACGGCCGCTTCAAGGCGTCCTGGCGGGTCTGGTCGGGTGTGACCAGGGATAGGTTGATTCCCGAAAAACCGGCCCGCTTCATTTTTTCCAGAACCGCAGAGTCCAGATTGCTGGCGGTGATTCCGTTCATGGCCTGGAAGGACCGGTTGTAATTGGAAAACTTCTCGATAACCCTATCCAGCAATTGATTCAGCCAGCGGCTATTGCCGCCGAAATGATCATCTTCGAAATCAAAGGACCGGAAGCCCAGCTTAATTTTATCACCCAGTTCCGCTAAAACATTATCAACCGGGCGTAAACGGTATTTCGTCCCGAAAACCTGGTGAATGGAACAGAACTCACAGCGATGCGGACAACCACGGCTGGCCATGAGCATGGCGTGGCGTTTTCCATTTAATGTATACTCCGGTGTCCCGGGGAGCTTGTAATCGGGAAAGGGAAGACGGTCAATACTCTGAATAATCTCAACGGGATTTCTATGAATTTCACCATTATTTTGCCAAACTAAATTGGGAACCGAAGCGAAACCAGGCTGCGCTTTTTCCAGTTCGTCTAAAAGACGAATACCGGCAATTTCACCCTCACCCTGAATAATGAAATCGGTACCGGCGTTAAAGAACTCATCCGCGTGAAACATTGCCCCGGAACCACCGGCGATGATGGTGGCATTTTCATTCTTCCGGCGAATGATTTCGATGACTTCGAGAGCTTCATTTATATAGGTGCTGAAGAGTGCGGAAACCAGGAAAACGTCGATATCGCCAGGGATTAATTTGGCAATGTCTTTGGAGTGCGTTCCAAACCGGGAATAGGATTTGTATAGTGAAAACGGCGAGGCGTCTTCAGAACGATAATAGGCGGAAGCGTCGGCTAAGTCTTCCGGGACCTGAGTCTTGTGTGGTTTCGGGTATCGCAGATCGATCAGGCTAATGTTATGTTTGGCTTTCAGGGAGGCGCCAATGGACAGCAGCCCCAGGGGAATGTTGCGGATTGGGGTGGCGTAAAAATCGTCGATAGGCGGCTGAATCAGGCAGACATTAAACATGTCGGAATCTGCAGGATTCTCAGGGAACTTGCAAGATTCAATTGCATGGGCAGTTGCATCTTCGATGTATCTTTTTTTGAGGTTCTTCCGAGAAATGTGTGGAAAAGTTGAAAAAATGAATAATTTAGAGTATGGAAGACAAAGCATTATACACTCAGATACTTGGAATACAGCCTCCTTGGGAGATTGTGGATATCGATCTGGATATGAAGCAAGTTCGGATTAATATTTATGTTGAATGGCCGGATCATACGGATGCGCCTTGTCCGGTTTGCGAAAAGGAAGAAAAGGAAGTCCTCTGTAAAGTTCATGATCGTCGGAAAGAGAGGGTTTGGCGACACCTGGATACCTGTCAAATGAAGACATTTATTCATAGCCATATTCCGCGGGTCAAATGTCCGCACCTTCAATAACATGAATCGATGTTGCTTTTATTTCACGTTCAATGTATATTCATCAAAATGTATGGGTCTTATATGAAAAAACTGATTATTATGTTATTTGCAGCAATCGCAATTCTCCAAATTCCAGCGGTATCTCAGGAAAACTCCGTTTATCCGCAACCGGTGACACTGGTAACTGTTCCGACGGCCGGTATTATTCCCAGGGGGGCTTACCTCACCGAATTTCGCCTATTCAGCGGTGGCGGTGTTCTGGCCGGTATATCCGCCGGGATATCACAGCGGTTTATGTTTGGCGTCTCCTATGGTGGCGCCAGCATTATCGGCAACCAGAAGATTCAATGGCATAATCAGCCGGGCGTAGAGATCAAATACCGGTTTATCGAAGAGTCTGCCAAGCTGCCGGCTTTTCTGTTTGGTTTCAATTCCCAGGGGCAGGGCGCATACATCGATTCACTTAAACGCTACGACACAAAGGCAAAAGGATTCTATCTGGTTGCCAGTAAAAATTATCGTTTTCTCGGTAATATGGGATTCCATGCCGGCTTTAACTTTAACCCGCTGGAAGACGAAGATGGTGATTCAGACCCATCATTTTTCATCGGGTTGGATAAGGACATTAACCCGGAGATATCCTTTGTTGTGGAATACGACGCCGCACTGAATGACAACGAAACAAATGCACTGGGACTTGGCGAAGGATTGGGCTATCTCAACGCCGGGATTCGCTGGACAATGGTTCAGCGGTTTCACCTTGAAGTAGATTTCAACAATATCCTGTTAAATCGAAATAAGGTGGACTATTTCAACCGGGAACTCAAATTCACTTTTGTGGAATTTTTCTAAAAACTGGTGAAAAACAGAAATCAACATTCAACCTAAACACACCATGGGGGTAACAATGAAAGATCGACGTTTTCGATTTGTAACGATGTACGTGGTCATTATACTGGCGTGTATGCTGGTGATGGCCCAGGACGCCACCGTTAAAGACCTGCTGGAAGAGGTCGAAACACTGCGTGATGCCGATAATTATACCGGCGCTATGGCAAAACTGAAAGAAGCCGAAAAGCTTGAAAAGGATAACCCGGAAATACTCTGGAAGATTGCCCGAGCTTACTTTGATTTTGCAGATCAGGACGAAAACAATCCGGAAGTCCAGACGAAAAACATTTACCCCGGATTTGATTATGCCAAGCGTTGCATCGAATTGGCGCCAAACGTCGCCGGCGGTCATCAATACTACGCTATTTTAATCGGCAGAATTGGTGAAATCGAAGGCACCAAACAGAAAATTGAAAATTCCTACGCCGTCAGAGAACATACTATGATTGCCATTAAACTGGACCCGGAAAACGATTCCAATTATCACGTTATGGGTCGCTGGCACTTTGCGCTGGCTGATTTGAGCTGGATAGAACGGAAAATTGCCAGTATCATCTATGCGACACCTCCGGCGGCATCCTTTGAAAAAGCCGTCGAATATTTTGGAAAAGCCCACGAAATCGATCCGGACGATATCCGTCATTTATTGTGGCTGGGTAAAAGCTACGAGAAGCTGGGCCAGGATGATAACGCCCGGAAAGCGTTAAAAAAAGCGCTGGCTCTTCCGGCCGTATCCGATTCAGATAAGAACCAGCAAAAAGAAGCAAAAGATCTGTTAGAAGATCTGTAAAAGGCGTCAAATGAAAATTATTAACGGCTTCTTTAAAATCCTGAAGACTTTTTTTGTCCTAGGATTGGTTTTATTGTTTGTGGTAGCGGTGATTACCCTACTGACAAAAGAAGAATCAGAGAAGTAAGTTAATCGTTTTATTTCTGTTTGACAGCTGTGGTGAAGCAACGGCATCATCACAGCTGTTTTCTATTTCAGCAGAAGCATGTTCCTGACCTGAACCGTCCCGTCCGTGATCATCCGGCAGAAATATGTTCCGCTGGGCACCGCTAATCCGGCATCGTTTTTCCCGTTCCAGACTATTGTATATTGACCACTGTTATGATAACCGTTTACAAGTGACCGGATTTTTTCACCGCGGATATTGTAAATATCCAATCGCACATTGGATTCGGACAGCAGCGCAAAGGGGATAATGGTCGTCGGATTAAAGGGATTAGGATAATTTTGGTAGAGCGTAATTTTATCAGGTATCAATTCATCTGTTTTAACGCTGTTTACATATTCAATTTCTACAACCTGCAAATCATCAAAATAGACAGAGCCCATTTCAGCAGCATCCGGAACATGGGTAAACTGAATGCTGTCAAAACGGTACGATGTTCCGTCCAATATACCGTTTCCTATCCAGCTGCCGACACCCGTCGGATCATCGAAATACCATTCAACCAGCTTCCAGCCGATCCAATCTATTGTGTACCACTTTGAAACTTCACTCGGGGACGAACCGCCAACTTCATCAATGGCAAATCGGAATTGATTCCCGCTCCCATCACCAAAAATATATACCTGCAGAATTGAGCCTGGTCCAAAATAGATATCTTGTGTCGAAGAGCCACCTTTATACACCAGCCGTATTAACCACGAAGATGCGCTTAAATTCCAATCATAAGTGAGCCCCATGGATTTTGAGCTGTTTGTCAGCAGGTTTGTATTACTAGTATTTTCACTTCTGGCGGTCGCAGGATCAATCCCGGCAGTTGAACCGCTTTGCTCAGGATTCCACCAGTTGGTCGTCAACTCGCTTTCGAACGTATCGATATTCCGGACGACATAATTGAAATTCCCGGTTTTGAAACTTTTAGAGACGGTGCTGGTAATGGCATTGCCTAGGAGATCCGTCAAGCCGCTTTTGACCTGGCTGATATGGACGGTCGAAGCATCTAAGCTGGCTGCGGGGAAGAAGTTCAGGACGCTTTTATTATTGACCACATAATGTTTCAGTGTGCCGCTGATCAGGCTCCTGTTAGAAAAATTCTCCAGACTAATGCTCGAATCCGTAATCGATTCTGCGCTTAACTCCTCATCGTAAGCGAAGCTGATGATCGGCTCTCTTTCGATATTTATAGCGCTCGTCGGGGGGTAGAATTTGACCAGCTTCGGGGGTACGTTATCAAACCCGGTTGTAAACTTAAAGACAAAATCATCTCCACTAACACCATCAGAATTTCCATCGATTTGATGCCCATAATTATCGGTTATTGTGCCGGGAATTGTAATTGTATAATTTGTTTTAAACTCAAGCTGCTCAGGAATAATCTTTAGTTCACGATTAATATCACTCCATCTGAATCCACCAACAATAGACGGTTCAATAATGATATTTGAAGTGACTGAATCGGGGGTCATTGGTCTATTAAACCGAATAACGATATCATCCAACACTGAAACACCAGTGTCCCCATTTGATGGATATGTTGAAACAATTGTTGGTAATGCTTTAGATATCAGGCGGAAGTCCACAAAAGTGAAAAATGTATCAATCATACCTACGGTTAACGTGTCTGGATAGTATCCTTCCGCACTAGTAATTACTTCGACCTCATCATTGTTAATCTCTTCAAAATAATAAAAGCCATTATGTAATAAATCCGGATCGCTGGTATATTTATAAAATAAACTCCCATGAGTATCAGTAGTATATGTGCGATTTTCAACTTTTATTTCCGCCCCATTCAGCGGAATGTTGGTTTCTTTATCTTTTACATTTCCAGTTAGGATTCGAACCTGCGGCCTCGCAATATCATGAAATTTTAATATTGACCAGAAATAAGTCCTGGCTTCCAGACGTTTCCAGTCATCGTTCATAAATAATTGGTTTTGTGTCGGGTTTGTATGAAAGCCTGATTCGCTAAGTTCTGAAGGCATATTACTTTCCCGATTTACATGAAGATAGGGATATTTATTATCATGGTTATCGGGAAAACCCTGGTAAAATGTACGGTCGGCATAATTTCCCCTGGTGGTGGTCCGCATACCGCGGGTCAACAGATCTACCATATAATCGGCCATTACCTTGCCGCCATGAGGTGTTTTTTCAACGGTCTGTCCATTCTGCCGCCATCCGCCATACATCAATAACGTGCTGTTGTATGTCGAAGACCCGGCGTCGCTATGAATCGAATGATACCAGATGGTTCCCTTTGTATTGGCATCAGTAGTTCTTTGAGACAATGATACTTCTTGAGTATCGTTTGTCCTGCAAATATAGACGGTATCAATATCAGTCTCATTAAGTAGCATTTCTCGCAGACGAAGTCCAACGCGAACATTTCTTTCGGCCTCCGAATAGTTATAAATCCCCATATTTTCCGTCTTGCTATGACCCGGATCGAGATAAATGTCCCAGCCCTCCAAGCCGGTTATCTGTCCAAGCGCAAACGTGTTAAAAACCAATAGAATCACGATTAAATATTTCATTTAGTACTACTCCTCAAATCTATCAATATCCGGCTCAGCCGTCGATACGAATATTTATTACAGCAATTTGTCCGCTGGTTAAAGCACACACGATCTTGTCCACCTGTGGTGACCAATCCGGATACATTTCATGAATGTCGCTGGTTTTTGTTAATTGAGTTTTTGTTTTATTTTCAATGTTATAGGTCCAAATATCCGAAGCGGTGATCACATGACCATCATCTTCATCAACCATATATACAATCCATTTTCCATCGGGTGACCACTTTGGCGAATTGGCGTTGCCTAAATCAGCAAGGAGATTACCGTTAATATCCACTATAAACGTATTGCCGCCAACAACTGTAAAAATAAATTCATTCTTATCGGGGGACAGTGAAAACCAGATGTAATCGCTGTTTTCGACGGGGACCAGTTCTTTTTGAACACCATCGTTCACGATGATTATTTTGCCGTAATCAATATAACCATACGTATCACCGGAAACATTCGACTGATTTGATTTATCGCTACTCAAACGAAGACTCTTGACCTTGTCACTGACTTTATAGACTAGCTGATCGCTGTTCAGCATAATTGCCGGTGACAAATGACGAACCTTGTCCGTAAGATGTTCTATTTTCCGGTCATCAAGATTCTGGACGGCCAGGGAAGAATATTTGCGTTTATTAATATATTCATCGGTCCTGAAAACAATCTGTTTTCCATCCGCAGTAAACACCGGTTCATAGCCGGCGCCAGTATAGTCATTAATCTGTACCAAAGATTTCTGTTCCAAATCATACAACCACAGCCCTTTAAACCCAAATTGCGTAAACAGTATTTTTTTACCATCGGGGCTGAATTGCGGAGCGGTGTAATTGTTTTGTTCGGTCGGAATTATCACAGTGTCCAGAACTTTTATCTCCTGGGCCTCCAGCCAGAAGACCAATAAAAAAGTAAGGCCAAATAAAACGGTAATTTTTTTCATTGAGTATCACTCCCTTAAAATTTCCAGTTAGTAAGTTAAAATAATTAATCCAAGTTCCACATGATTTATCTCAAATATATACACTTTCTATCATGGAATAATCCGACCCTTCCGTTTATATTTATGATACTTATATTAAGATTTCAATTTCTTTGAACGGTTACTGAATGAAAATCATAAAGATCCTGGCGTTACTGGTCCTCCTGGTCTGTCAATTGTTTCCAGCAGCTTGATCTGTTGTCCAAAACCTGTGGCTGAGAAAATTATCAAAAATTACTTGTCATCCCTCCAAACTTAAATACCAATTTTAAACTTGATTATATCGCTCAAAATATATAAAGTTTTCTATGAAAATTATTCGCAATCGAGTCGTGAAGCACATTATGAATAAGGGATTAAAAAACTAACCGAGCAAAGGGGATACAATTTGTACCACCCCTTAGATTGGAATTAGAAACGGCAGGCGGAAAACAAAAAATGTACTGTTGGAATACCGGAGGAGAATAAAAACATGGAAAAGAAAATTTATCAGATTCAGATTTCATTAAAAGGATTTAGACCAAAGATCTGGAGAAGAATTGTAGTCCCGTCAGATATCTTAATGCCTGATTTGCATAAGATCATTCAGACAGTAATGGGATGGACAAATTCTCATTTGCATCAATTTATTAAGAACAGAAAGTTTTATTCGTTGCCATACGAAGATAATTGGGACGAGCTTCCAATAAATGATTATCGGAAAATAAAATTGAATTACTTTTTGAAAAAGGAAAAAGATAAACTGATTTATGAGTATGACTTTGGAGATGGTTGGGAACATGAGATTCTTTTAGAAAAGATATTACCCGATGAAAGTAATTTTCAATATCCTGAATGTCTAAAAGGGGAAATGAATTGTCCACCCGAAGATTGTGGCGGGGTTTGGGGCTACTCTGACATGTTAGAGATTTTACAGAATCCGGACCATGCAGAATATGAAGAATATATTGAATGGTTAGGAGGAGAATTTGACCCCGAGCATTTTGATATTAATGAAGTGAATAAAATGCTGAAGACCGGAGATTTTGGATGTATTGAACTATAAGAAAACTTTTGGTACATATGCTCCGAAACAGGGGGTATATATCCCATAAATGAAAAAGATATAGGAAATATATGTCTACTCTTAGATATACACAAACGTTATACGCAATCGGCACGGGGCACTAAAATGCAAAAAATTATATAAAGAATGATATTCTTATGAGTAATATGGAAGAAAATAAATTTGACAACCTCGTAAAAAGGTAAAATTGGTAGAATTCAAAAAACATACTCACAATCATAGATTTTACCGGAATTGGATAAAAACTTACTAACATAATCATAAATTCTAAAAACCTGCTCTT
>Ga0268276_1001181_pt1 | contig 26860 bp, 21 predicted proteins | sample saktaG_4_FD_190145 | JGI IMG/M metagenome (GOLD analysis project Ga0268276, IMG submission 190145) | Saline water microbial communities from Sakinaw Lake, British Columbia, Canada - sak_2010_1_5_45m | ecosystem: Environmental > Aquatic > Non-marine Saline and Alkaline > Saline ... | reverse complement strand
GATTTCGTATGACCGGAGTTGTGTTCATGAAGTCGACGGTTTATATCAGCTGTCTGACCAATGTAATACCTATCCTTGCTTGGACTGTACAAAATATAAACTGTGATTGATATGGTTGGTCGGGGTGAGAGGATTTGAACCTCCGACCTCTTCGTCCCGAACGAAGCGCGCTAACCGGGCTGCGCTACACCCCGAAAATAGAATATCAATTATCAAATCAAGATCAGGTTAGCGAATATTTGTTCCCTCCGACCTTCCCGACAGATCGGGACGCGCTAACCGGGCTGCGCTACACCCCGAAAATAGAATATCAATTATCAAATCAAGATCAGGTTAGCGAATATTTGTTCCCTCCGATCTTCCCGACAGATCGGGACGCGCTAACCGGGCGGAGTTTATCCCGACGTAGTCGGGGCTACACCCCGAATTCATTTTATTATCAAAAAAAGCGTTCCAAATTTAGAATATAACAGGATTATTCCAAAGCAAAATTCTTACACCTGTTTTATAAAAATACTCGATAAACTTGAACCTGTTAAGCATATTCCGGTAACCAGTATTCCGGCGATTATCACTCCAATAATATTGGCTATCATGAACTTTTTAAAATTCAGACCTATTAAAAATGCGGCCACCGCACCTGTATACACACCTGATCCAGGCAGCGGTATTCCAATAAAAAAAACTACCGCCCACTCTCCATATTTTTCAACACCTTTCGATATTCGTTGCTGAGTTTTATCAATATACCCATTCCACAGCTTTTCAATCGGTTTAAATATGCACATCAGTTTGATGATCCATTCCAACAATACATAAATGATGATCCCGATAATTATATTCGCAATAGCACAAATTATAAAAACGCTAAACCAATGAAAATCCGTCCCGAAAATTCCGTATGGAATCGATGCCCTTAGTTCCAATGTAGGAATAAATGTAATTGCAATCATTTTTAAAATTTCTAACATAACCTGATCCCCGGTGTTTAAAACCACAAATAACTACTAAAAAATAATTTGATAAACCTTAATGTATCCTGAAGATTATTGATCGAACTTCCTGCCCTATTATAGATAGTAGGAACAGGTATCTCACAATATGTCGCTCCTGAATAAATCATTTTTATTAAAAATTCACTCTCGAATTGAAAACCATCGTTATCATATAAATCAGGATTAGTTATCGAAAGATCCACTAAGCGATAGCCACATTGACTGTCATGAATCCGCTTCCCAGCCCTAATTGAAATCAAGAATGAAGTAATGCTGTTTGACAACATACGATGAAACGGCATATTGGTTTTTAAAAATGACCTTATACCTAAAACCATATCAGATTTATTTTGTTCTCTAAGACGAATGAACTCTATGATTTTTTCAGGGTCGTGTTGCATATCTGCATCAAGGAAAATGCCACAAGTATAGCCTACTTCTTTTGCAATTCGAATACCGGTTTTAATTGCTGCACCTTTTCCTCTATTCGATTCATGGCGTTGTAGTAATACTGAAACGTCTTCTGATACGATTAAAGCAGTGCCATCAGTTGAACCGTCATCAACAACAATAATCTGCAGATCCGGAACGATCCGATGGATGGATTTTACGACTTCTAACAGGGTATACCGGGCATTATAGGCAGGAACAATAGCACAATATTTATTAATGTTTTTAACCTTCTTCATTGGATCGAAAGTTAGATTTATTTTGTCTATATATCAATCAGAGTTTTACAGTATAATTTATTCTCAAAAAATATTGCATAAAGAGTTATTCTGCTTTAAATTTCACCGCTTTTTAAGAACGCGAGAGTAGCTCAGCTGGTAGAGCTCCACGTTGCCAACGTGGTTGTCGCGGGTTCGAGCCCCGTCTCTCGCTCACATCATAAGTCCCTGAAAATCAGGGACTTTTTATTTTATCGACGAGAAAATAGTAAAATGGTGGCTTTTATACTTCGTGAATCCATATTGAGCGTAAATATGGGTGACAAAATAGTGACAATAATTTCCCCGTCAATCGTTTTCCATTCCTCTTTTCACAAACTCAAAAATAATCTAACTTACCTTAAATCAAACAGTATTTTATTGGTAATGCTTTACTACTGAATATCACTTTAGAATTTATCTAAATTTTTTATTTCTCGACCTTAAAACTGGACTTTTACTGTTTTAACCACTTTGCCAACAAATTTATCAATCCAATAACAATAGATGCTATACCAGTAACTACCAGAAAATATTTAAAATATCCTGTGATTAAACTGGCTGTTGTTTTCTGCATAACTCCTCTTGAGAAGGAAAATTTGGCTAAGAATACCACCAAAAAAATAAAAATAACAATGAAAAATCCCCAGTTCCCAAACTTTGTCTGTAAAGTACGACCGGCTGGAATTACTAGGACAAATAGAAACCCTATCCCCAATAACCATTTAACCGTTGTTTGAAAAGAAATCTGCTTTAAGATTAATAACAGACTAAGTCCAAGTATCAGAATCAATAATATTGAATGTAAAGATGACATATCGAACTTTCTTGTAAATTTATGATTAATTAATTTGCTAAAGTAATGTACATAATATAAAAAAATAAGTTAAAATATACTGTCTATATTTAATATGATTATTGATATATTGTCCTCACCACCTTTATTTTTAGCTTCTGTTAAGAGATTGTTAAAACGATTTTCTTCATTTAAAATGTTTTCTATTTCGTCATCAGTAAGCATATCTGATAAACCATCACTGCATAAAAGTAAAATGTCTTCATCGAGTAATTTTCCCCCAACAGGTGCAAAATCCACAAATATATTTTCTCCGCCACCAAATGAGTTTACAATAATATTTGAAGCAACGTCTTCATCACCTGTCATCTCTCTTAAAGAGTGGTCTCTTGATATTTGCATGAGGTTTCCTCTGCGAAATCTGTACAAACGACTATCTCCAACATTCATATAATACGCCATCCCGTTATAGAATAAAACTCCTATCAAAGTGGAACCCATTCCCCTTTTTGCGATATCAATATTCCCTTCATTTAGAATATATAGATGAATTTCTTTTGTCCATTCTGATATCCTGTCAGACAATTCTTTTTCGATTAGATTTATCTCCAATTCGTTTATTTTCTCAGACATTTTTTGTAAAACAATTTCGCTTGCAACCTCACCTGCATTATGTCCGCCCATACCATCAGCAACAGCAATAAAGTATTTGCTGTTTTCTTTATTTAAATCTACTGTGACCTGTTTGCTCTCGTTCTTAAAAATGTAATCGCAAATCAATACCATGTCTTCATTATGGTCCCTAACACAACCTTTATCACAAACAGCCAAAATCTTTAACTGCATTTTTATATCCTCAAGGTTCCGGTTTTCCCCATTACCTTACCATTTGAAATCTGAACATAAAACTCTATATTTGCAATACATAGATATGATTTATCTGTTAAAACCTGCGACTGCATCGGCTTTAAAGTTATATTGTTATATTTAGTTCCGTTGGTTGAATCTAAATCTATAATTGTCCAGCATTTATTATTCGAATCAAGTTTAAACTGAGCATGCTGACCGGAAACGGTAGAATATTTACTAAATATATTCACAAACCGCCCTTTAGTCCTTCCAACTATGTCACCATCTTCTATTTTTAAATCTAATCCAAGATTCTTATTTATCAAACGTAATTCGCATATACCGGCGACCTGGGCAACCGGTTTTGAAACTGATGGAGTGACTGCTTCAGAAACCTCAGTACCTGCTAGGCCGGGAGTAGTTTCGTTTTTCTTGGAAACCAAAGGGATTCCATCAAATGTACACATCTTACCCTTGCCAGGTTTGTGACATTTTGGACAGACTAAAACCTCCTTACCACATTGGTCGCAATACAAGGAATCATCGTCTATTCCAGATTTACAAAAGGCACATATCATAATTATCTACTTTAATTCATCCTTTTTTCCATGTTTACTAATTATTTTTGATCCCGCCTACGGCAGGATATAAATAGTCAAATAGACAAATAGTCTAATAGTCTAATCCCTCAAACAACGCACTGAAAACCCGTACCGCTTATCGCTGCAGTAGTTGCGGTATACTTCTGAATGATCGTATCTCAGGCCCCGGTACCATGCGCTGTAACTATTGCTCTCTGGAGAAGACCAAAAGTAGGCGCTGTTACCCATATTGTCGTAGGTGTCGTAGGGGCCACTACCGTAGCGGCAACCACCCGGCAAACCGGAAAAACCGCTTTCGTTTGTAGCACCAGTGTTAGGACTTTTCCAATGCGTGGTTCCGGCTTCTTTCAATTTGCCACCAGCTACGTCCTCGCCACCGAAGTATTTAACCATTGTTTTACATTCAGCATCACTCGGCACATGCCAGCCTTCGGGTGCAATATTACGGCTGTCGTTTACGGCATACCAGTTGTAGAGCTTGCCATAAATATCGGCGTTATTGATATTATTATCATAATTGCAGTAAGCACCGGTTTTCCGATTTTCCCATTCTGTATTATCAGTAACATTTGGTATAGGGTCGCCATTGCGGTAATGGGTAACTTTCAGATTTTCTGCCATCCATAATTGATTGCCAATTTTTACAGTTTGATACACATTTCCATCAATATCAGTTATTGTTCCTGGAAATATTTCTTTTGTTGTAAAAGAAGCCTTCATTAGAACAGTATCACCACACTTATCTCTTGCATTTATATCCGCACCTTGTCCTTTAAGATAGTTCACTATTTCTGAATGTCCCATCTCAGCGGCAACCATTATTGGGGTTTTACCATTACTATCTTTTGCATTAATATCCGCACCTTTTTCTACTACTGTCTTTAATACAAGCAAGTTACCATCTTCTGCTGCATTTAATAAAACTTCATTTAAGTCCATAACTCACTACCTCTTATAAATTTAACGCTTTAAAATCATCTGCTGTGATTGTGTTTAAAATTTCCGGCTTCAATTCTCCTTTTTCCATTAAATCAGCCACTCTGCTAGATTGATTCTGTAAAACCATCTCAAATATGTTCCTAACAGTCCTACCATTAGCAAAATTTTCACCCCTTTCCTGATATATTTTTAAAAACATAGAATCTAATATTGATTCTGTATCATCAAATAAAGTCATACCTTTTGACTTACTCATTGATTTAAATATCTCCTTCATCTCCTGTGCAGTATAGTCCACAAAGTCAATATACTTTGTAAATCTTGATGCAAGCCCTGGATTTGCATTTATAAAATCTCCCATTGGTTCGTGGTATCCTGCCGCAATAACGATAAACTTTCCCCTCTCATCTTCCATTCTTTTAAGAAGGGTATCAATTGCCTCTTTGCCAAAGTCAGTTCCGATACCCTTGGGTGAAAGGGCATAAGCCTCGTCAATAAAGAGTAAACCTCCAATAGAACTGTCAATCACCTTGTTTGTCTTTGTTGCTGTTTGTCCAACATACTGGGCAACAAGTCCGGACCTATCAACTTCTACAAGATGTCCCTTATATAGAAGCCCCATTGCCTTAAAGACATCCGCCAGAATTCTTGCCACAGTGGTTTTTCCTGTACCAGGATTGCCTCTGAAAACAAAGTGCAGAGTTAATGTTGTCTCTTTTCCACCTTTTGCAGCTCTTGCCTTTTCGACTTTAAGATAATTTATAAGACTTCTAATTTCCTTTTTAACAACATCAAGTCCTATGAGACTATCTAACTTTTTGAGTGTATCTTCAACGGTGATTGCTTTTTCTACTTCATAAATTTTAGGTATATCTTCAACCCGTATCAACGATAACTCTTCGGGCTCATAAGTCCCTTGCGAACTTAATCTCTTTGACTGTAAAGCAATACATTTTTCAAATAGATTTCTTACCTCCCTGCCATTGGCAAAATTTTTATCCCGTCTTGAATACATAGTGGTAAAAATGTCTTTTAGTTTTACCTCTGTTTTATCTTCAAGTTCGTACTTTTTCGATTTAGCCATTATCTTAAATATAGCCAGCAATTCATCCGGTTTATAGTCACCTAAATTGAAATATCTATTAAAGCGGGATTTTAGCCCTGGATTAGAATTAATGAAATTTTCCATCTCTTTTGGATAGCCAGCAACAATTACTATAAATTTCCCCCTCTCATTTTCCATTCTTGTAAGGAGAGTTTCAATGGACTCTTTCCCATAGGAATCGTTGACGCCTTCTGGCGCCAGAGTATATGCCTCGTCAATGAATAAAATCCCACCCATTGCCTCTTCTATTTTTGCATTTGTCTTCTTCGGAGTTGAACCTACATACTGTCCAACAAGGTCTTTTCTATCCACCTCAACCACATTGCCCTTCGTTAATAAGCCAATTGATTTAAACACCTTACCAAGTATCCTTGATACAGTGGTCTTACCTGTGCCTGGATTCCCTGTCATAACAATATGAATACCAAGTTTATAAGTTTCACCTATGGCTTTGGCACGTTCTTTCTGGATGTTTATTGTATCTATTAAATCACTTATTTCTGTCTTTATGTTCTCCATCCCTATAAGACTCTTCAGCTCACCCATTACTTCTTCAAGTGTAACAACTTTAGGCATCTCATATTCTATATCGTCAGGTAAAATTATTACCATAGTATCAGTATCTATATCGTCATTTTTTTTCAAAAGCATGGTTATTCGAGTACTCAGCCGATTTACAGAATTTTCAAATAACTGTCTTACTACCCTTCCATTACCGAAGTTGTTATCCCTTTTTTCATACATGTCTTTAAATACAATCTTAAGTTTCTTTTCTGCCTCTGCACTTATCTTATATTTCTTTTTGGCTGTCATAAGTTTAAAAATTTCAAGAAGTTCATCAGGTTTGTAGTCATCAAAATAGATACTTTTATCAAACCTGCTTGGAATGCCGGGGTTAACTCTTAAAAATCGATCCATCTCATCTTTATATCCAGCAGCTATTACTACAAACTTGTCTCTATCATCCTCCATCCTTTTCATGAGCGTTTCAATTGCTTCTTTGCCATACTGATTTGAGCTTCCTTCTGCATCAGGTGCCAGGGCATATGCTTCGTCAATAAACAAAATCCCCCCTATTGCATCATCGCATAACTTTTTCACAATCTTTGGAGTTTCACCAACATATTGTCCCACCATTTTACTTTTATCGACTTCTACAACATGTCCCCTATCTAAAAAGCCTATTGCTTGAAATATCTCACCAAGTTTCCTCGCAACTGTTGTCTTGCCTGTACCTGGATTTCCCGTGATAATAAAATGCATACCGATTTTTTCTTCTTGTGCTATTCCACGATGAGCCCTCTCTTGCTGCATTTTTATTTGATTAATCAATTCCCGAACAGTAGTCTTAACATTTTGCATTCCCACAAAGGAATCAAGTTCCTTTAAAATTTCTTCTACTGTCTTTTCTTCCGGAATATATCCTTTGATATCCTCTGGGTTTATTATATTATCATCCGGTGCTCCTTTTAAAATTCTTAAGTAATAATTGCTTATTATATCTTCAACCTGTTTCATTACTAAGTGAGAATTACTGAAAGAATCATCTTTTGTCTTTACCAAATGTTTAAATAACTTTTTCAGTCGTTTTTTTGATTCCTTATTCAAATCAAAATTTTGCTTTTTCAATTCGTTGGTTGCTATTTGATACATCTGCTCAGCATCAAAATCTGGCAACTCAAATATGTATTTGAACCACCGTTTTATACTCGGATTCTCATCTATATATTCCTTTAATCCCTGGGGTAACCCCGCAAGTATTACAATAGGATCATAACCGGATTTACCCATTTCTACAAAAAGTTTATCCAGGGGATTTAATTCACTGGAATATCCTGCCGGAACTAATTTCTGTACATTATCAATAAAGAGAATACCTCCCTTTGCCTTTTGAAAGTTTTTCTCAAAATCTTTGGCAAATTTTGAATAATCAACAGCATCTACCATGACAGCATCATCTTTTGTGGTAATTCCATATTTATAAAAGACTCTGCATAATATCTCTCCTATTTTGCTCTTTCCTGTTCCTGTGTTACCCATAAGTATGGAATGAAGGTTTATCTTAGGAACAGATTGACCACTTTTTTTCTTTTTTTCCATCGCCTGGGCAATATTTATGATTTTCTGAATCTCCTGTTTAACATTATCTAGCCCAACTAAATCTTCTAACTTAAAAGAAGATACAGATATTTTTGTCCCGCAATATTTGCAATATTTCGCTATATCCCTATTGGTAGCAGAACATTTTTTACATTGTGTTGACATTATTTTTTCCGTTTAATCATAAATCTGTATATCCTCTATTATAATCTATAACACACCTTATAATTCCCCCTATTGCACCAATTATTGCGCCTATGAGAAAACCTCCCCTCATTGAAGACCAAATATACGCCCCCCAATCTTTCACAGTGGCACCTTCGATAATTCCATATACACATCCTACTATAGATAAACAAAAGCCTAACAAGACAGCTAAACCTAGGCCTCTTCCAATATTAGGCCAAATCGTCTTTCTCGCACGCGATCTTTTTTCTTGTTCGTTTTTTCTTATTATTTGTTCCTCTTCAGCAAGCTTTTGTTCCTTGTCTTTTTGCTTTTGCAATTCGATCTCTGCTTTACCCTTTAGTTTAATCAATATTTTTATATCATCCCCAGCTGTATCGAGCTCTATCATCGCTAATCGCATTGATTCTATTGAATCTTCATTCCATTGTGATTCAGCTTTGGAGATTTCTCCTACCGTTTTTGCTATTAATTCTTTTATTGAGTTAAGCTCTGATGGTAGAATTTTGAAGTCATAAGATTTTATAATCTGAATTTCTGGTCGTATTCTTTCTATTTTATCTGTGAATTTAATCTTTAATTTTGCTTTGTGAGGTTTAAAGAATTCTTGTTGCTTTGCTAATATCTCTTCAGAAGTCAACTCATCTTTATGTCCCTTATCTACAAGTGGTTTTATATTACTCAAGTAATAATCTATATCCGGATTTATCTGCAATATGTACTCAACTAATTTTGAAAAAGTTTTCTTGTTTATATTGAGTATATTATTATCCACGTATTCTCTTATAATTTCCAAGTAAGTCGTGTTTTGATATTCTATTAACCAGAAGTTTGTTTCTTCTACAAACAGGCTACCGGCAGTCGTAGCTTCATTTAGAAAATCCTTATCCAGAATGTGTTTCTCAAATAGAATCTTAAAATCGTCTATATTGTATGCGAGGTCTGCATTAAAATGGAACGGGCTTTTCTCCTCAAGTGCATAGGATACCGTGATATTATTATGTCTTCCGAGTTTTCGCCAATTATCAATATTATTTTTCAGGTCAAAAAAGTGTTCAAGCCATATTGATAGTTTCGAATCAGGATTGATAAGCAATTTAACTGTTTTAATTTTAGTATCTGCTAAAAGCAAATCCTCAGGTTTGTAGAAGACAAGATTATCAATCTTAAGCTTATCTTTACCCTGAAGTTCAAGAACTATTGTATTCAGTGCCCTTTCAGGATTATAGGTTTTTGCATACTTTCTGAATGCGTCGGCTTCCTTTTTAGAACCCCTTGCTTCCAAGAAAATATAGAAATTAGCATTCTGGTTTTTGGTTAACACAGATTTATAATATGAGTCTTCTTTTTCTAAGGCATCTCCCATCTCTTCCGCTGTCTTGCATTCGGCACCGCTAAAGGTCTTATAATTCTTCCCGGGGTCTAATGTATAGATCGCCTTAATCAACCCGGCATCCTCATCCGCCGGATATTCATCTTCCACAATCCCCATTATATCTACATAAAGTGATTGATCTACATTCTCTACCCACTTCTGAATAGTCCCTTTATACAAATGTTTTTTACCCTGGGTTGGATGTTTTTCTAACAACTTCGCTAACTCTGCCGGATCATTAATTACTATCTCTTCGCCACCTATTACACCAAAATGAAAATCACCGTACTTTGTCTCAACCACTTTATAATGCACAGGTACATATTCACCCGCCAACCACTTTTGAACCTCTCCATATCCCCATCTTTTACTGTAATCTATGGTTATAAGTCCCTTAATTAATGTTTTTAAATCATCCGGAATATCATCCGGAATATCAATCTTGCCACTTATCGTAAGGTTTGCTATTGCAGGTACACCAAGACCTTCAAATGGATTTTCCCCAAGCCAGAGATGAATTATTGATAAACCCATAGCATAATAATCAATCTCTTTACCTATATAAACTTTGCCCCCAACTCCATAGAGCTCGGGCGGAGCATATCCCACTGTCAAACTCTGGGATGTAAGTCTTCTCGACTTACCTTCTTCCAATGCAGAAGAAATACCAAAGTCACCAATAATAATATCAGTTCCATCAGGATTTTTAAAAAACATGTTTTCAGGTTTTATATCCCTGTGAATAATCCCTTTGGAATGACAAAAATTAAATGCATTAATAGTTTCTTTCACTATCTGTTTTATCTTGTTCATATCTTTAATGGGAATGTATTTATATGTTCCATCCTCATTTTTATCAACTAAACTTCCACCCTCTGCGTATTCCATTATTTCAAAAAATCTATCACCATAATAGCCATAATCTATAAGGTCAACTGTATCATCGTGATGCAACCCTTTTAATTGCTTTAAAATAGAATCTTTGGGCTTAAAATTGGGATAATAGTACTTGAAAATGTATTTCTGATTCTCCTTTTTTACTAAATAAACCTCGGCTTCTCCCGTGGACCTGGAGATTGTTTTCAATAATTTATATTTTTTATCATTGAGAACTATCTCACTGCCAGGAGCAGTCACTATACCAGCCGAAATAACCTGTGCTGGCTGTGAAATACCCGCTGAAATTACTGGCTGAGCAACTCTTTGGGTTCCACCACCTGATGGAGTAACCCCGGATGTGATGATTGATCCATTATCTTTTATAGTCTTATTGGAATCACAACCTGAACCTATTCTTTCAGCACTCGCCCCACATTCACATACAATAGGAATATCACGATCTTCATATTTTCTGAGTTCTTCAGTAATATGTCCACAAACTTTACATCGATATTCAAATATTGGCATACATACCTCCCCTAAATCTTTCAAAACAGGATGACGTGAGAGAGCTATTGTTTTTTGTCGTCTTAATTGTCTTTTTGTCCATTTATTCCCTCTATAAATTAATGTATATCAAGTTCTTTTGTATAGTCTTTTAATCCCAGATAAAATCCAATAATTAAAGCAATGACCAGCCCAGCTATGAAACCATATTTATCGCCTTCTTCAGAGGTAGGAAAAAAACGATGATGATATGTACCAAACAAAATACACCCTGAAATAGAAAATGGTATACATAAAATTAACGCCCTTTTAAACGAGGGCCAAATAGTCTTAGCGGCAAGTGTTCTTCTTTGTTTGTTTATTTTATTTTCATATTCAATTACTATTTGATGAGAAGGTTCTAATTCCCTGATTTTATCAATTATATCTTTCTTTTTTAAATCTTCCCAATTGAGGATTTTGAAATCTGACACACTAAAATTAGATTCAAAATAATTCGTATCTCCTTTAGCCACAAAAGGGATGGCATTTTTATATTTCTTTATTAAGAAATCCTTTTGTTTGTCAATTATTTCTTTTGATAAAATCCCTTTGCTGTATCCATTATCCACAAGCGGTTTAATTACTCGTAAATAAATTTGTTGTATATTAGAATTTTTAGATTGCATTATTAGTTCAATCATCTTTTCAGATGTCCTTTTATCTCCTCTGGAAATACTCTCCTTAAGATAGTCGCTACCCCAAAAATACTTTGTACTAAGGTGAGGTTTAGACTTGAAAGTTTTTAATAAAAACTCTTTATTCTCCTTAGAGGTTTCTTCAGAAATCACCTTATTTTCATATCCTTCATCTACAATTGGTTTTATATCATTCCAATAGTAATCTATATCAGTAATAGATTGCATTATCCATTTAACTATACTTTCAGAAGTTTCTTTATCCTCCTTGTAAATGCTCTCTTGGAGATAATTTTTAACTCTACTAATATTACTAACACTAAAGGTCTTAAATAGAAAATCTTTTTGTTCATTAAAAGTTTCTTCAGAAACCCCTTTATTTTCATATCCCTCATCCACAATTGGCTTTATATCGTTCCAGTAATAATCTATATCAGTAATCGTATGCAATATGTACCCAACTAATTTTATACATATATCTTTATCTATGTTAGATATATTTTTTCCAAGGTATTCTCTTATAATTTCCAAGTAAGTCGTATTTTGATATTCTCTTAACCAGAAGTTTGTTTCTTCTACAAATAGGCTGCCGGCAGTCGTAGCTTCATTTAGAAAATCCTTATCCTGTATGTGTTTTTTAAATAGAGTCTTAAAATCATCCAAATTGTATGCGAGGTCTGCATTAAAATGGAACGGGCTTTTCTCCTCAAGTGCATAGGATACCGTTATATTATTATGTCTTCCAAGTTTTCTCCACTTTTCAATATCATTTTCCAGGTTAAAAAACTTTTCAAGCCATATTGATAGTTTTGAATCAAGATTTGTAAGCAACTTAATAAGTTTATCTTTAATATCATCGTCTGCTACAAGCAAATCTTCTGGTTTAAAGAAAACAAGATTATCAATTTTAAACTTGTCCTTACCCTGCAGTTCAAGAACTATCGTATTTAATGCCCTTTCAGGATTATAGGTTTTTGCATACTTTCTAAATGCGTCGGCTTCCTTTTTAGAACCCCTTGCTTCCAGGAAAATATAGAAATCAGCATTCTGGTTTTTGGTTAACGCAGATTTATAATATGAGCCTTCTTTTTCTAAGGCATCTCCCATCTCTTCCGCGGTCCTGCATTCATCACCGCTAAAGGTCTTATAATTCTTACCGGGGTCTAATGTATAGATCGCCTTAATCAACCCGGCATCCTCATCTGCCGGATATTCATCCTCTACAATTCCCCTTATATCTACATAAAGTGATTGATCTACACCCTCTACCCATTTCTGAATAGTTCCTTTATACAAATGTTTTCTACCCTGAGTTGGATGCTTTTCTAATAACTTCGCTAACTCTACCGGATCATTTATTACTATTTCTTCACCATCTATGAAACCAAAATGAAAATCACCGTACTTTGTCTCAACAACTTTATAATGCACAGGTACATATTCACCCTTTAACCACTTTTGAACCTCTCCATATCCCCATCTTTTACTGTAATCTATTGTGATAAGTCCCTTAATTAATGTTTTTAAATCATCCGGGATATCGATAGGTATATCAATCTTTCCACTTATAGTAAGATTCGCTATCGCTGGGACACTAAGACCTTCAAATGGATTTTCTCCAAGCCAGAGATGAATTATCGATAAACCAAGAGCATAATAATCAATCTCTTTACCTATATAAACTTTGCCCCCAACTCCATAAAGCTCGGGCGGAGCATATCCTACTGTCAAACTCTGGGATGTAAGTCTTCTCGACTTTCCTTCTTCTAATGCAGATGAGATACCAAAATCACCAATTATAATATCCGTGCCGTCAGAATTTTTAAAAAACATGTTCTCCGGCTTTATGTCCCTGTGAATTATTCCCTTGGAATGACAAAAATTAAATGCGTTAATAGTTTCTTTAACTATCTGTTTTATCTTATTGATATCTTTAATGGGAATGTATTTATATGTTCCGTCCTCATTTTTATCAACTAAACTTCCACCCTCTGCGTATTCCATTATTTCAAAAAATCTATCACCATAATAGCCATAATCTATAAGGTCAACAGTATCATCGTGGTGTAATCCTTTTAATTGCTTTAAAATAGAATCTTTGGGCTTAAAATTAGGATAATAATACTTAAAAATATATTTCTGATTCTCCTTTTTTACTAAATAAACCTCTGCTTCTCCTGTAGATCTTGAGATTGTTTTTAATAATTTGTATTTTTTGTTATTAAGAACTATCTCACTGCCAGGAGCAGTCACTATACCGGCTGAAATAATCTGTGCTGGCTGTGAAATACCCGCTGAAATGACTGGCTGAGCAATTCTTTGGGTTCCACCACCTGGTGGAGTAACTCCCGATGATATGATTGAACCGTTATCTTTGATAGTTTTTTTAATTTTGTCGTTCATAACTTATCCCTGTATAATTTTTAAGATTTATATTAGCCAATGACCTCCTTGCCATGGATCAGCACATTCTTCAGGACAGTTGTGTATCATCCCACTAAAATTGCATTGCCAACCCCTGGGATTTTTAGGCCTATGTGAACTGTAATATCTTCTCGCATCTTGATTTGTAGAAAATGTCCTACTTTTCATCTGTTCTAAAAGTGCCTGTACATTTCTTCTATTTTCTTCTTCCCTTCTTTTTCTTTCCTCTTCTTTTCTTCTCCTTTCCTCCTCTTGCCTCCGCTTTTCTTCTTCTTGTCGCTTTATCTCTTCATCAGCTATTTTATCTATTTCTTTAATACTTTCTTTTTGCTTTTTTGAAAACAGAGGTGTAAAAGTTTTCTTTTTCGTAACCTTCTTATCTACTTTTTCAATGTATGTCTTCATTTTAAGTAGTTCTTCTTTTTCAGACGACACCTCTTTTTCTTCTTCAGGAAAATAACTTTCAAGTAAATGTAGTAACTCCTGTTCTTCTGGGTCGTTCTTTAAATCTTCAAGCATTTTCTGGGCTGTTGCCGTCAGCGGTATATTGCAATTTTTACAAAAATCAAAATAGCTTAACTTTCCGCATTGGGGACAAACTATACCTACAACAGGATTTCCACACTCAGCACAATAAGTTGCTCCTTCTTCAATATCCGCATAACAGAACTTACATTTTCCTTCCAATAACCACTCTCCACAAACCTCACAAATATCCGCATTTGGTGATACTTTTGCCATACATTTGGGACAATGTCTTTCGCCAGAAAAATTATAGCCGCATTCTGCACAAAATTTTGCCTCAAGTTCATTTATAGTATTACATCGAGGACATTCTTTGCCCTCTTTTTCTTTTTCAGAAAGGTAAAATCTTTCCTTTGATTCCCTTTTATCTTCTCTTTCTTGAAATTTCATGGCTGTGATAGCACCTCATTTCTGAATAAAGATTGCTCTTATAATTATTCTGCTTCTACATCATCAAATTACCCATTTATGGTAACCAACATGGATCAAAGTCTCCGCCTATTTCACCATCTTGTATATAAAGATCTGTTAAACGACATTCGTGTTTCCCATCTTTCCTGATGATAAAAATATCGGCGCCGTTGCCATTCATTTTTCGTGAGGAAAACACAATCCACTGACCATCAGGTGACCAATTACCTATCCATCCTCTTATATCAGTTAGGCACTGCCTATTTTTACCGTCAGTATCCATAACAAATAGGTCACTGCCTTTACAAAAAGCAATCTTTTTCCCAACACTATCCCAGACTGGCTCATACTCGTCTTTTTCGAATATTGTAAGCCTCTCTAAATTTCTACCGTTGTAATCCGTTATAATCTTCTCCCCATTTCTGGTCTCAAATACAATTCTGTTATCAAATATCCAATAAAAATAATCTACCGATTCTCCATGGGTGAGTTGATTCAAATTCCTGCCATTTGCATCCACTACAAATAACTGAGTTTCATTATTTTTTGTCCCTTTAAATGCAATTCTCTTCCCATCCGGTGAGAATTTAGGAAAACTTGAACCCATCTCAACATTCGATATTAGTTTCTTAATATTTGTCCCATTAGTATCAATTAAATAAATGTCAGGACTTGAATTAATAAAAGGAAATGCCTCAAACGGAAGCCTTGTAACCCTATAGGTACTATCTAATTGACTGTGATAGTATTCAGAATCGCTTTCGGGCAGAGGTTGCTGTGAGTAACAAATGCCAGAAATATAAACAATTATTATTCCGTCAGGCGAAGCATTAGGCATTTCTCCCCAATCTAACAAACTGGATAGTCCGCTACCATCAGCATTCATTACCATAATACCTTGCCCGGTTCTTCCAAACACTATTTTCCAATTTGGATTAGGCATACTTTCAAGCTCTTCTCGTTTAATTATTTCGGTTTTTTTCTCTATACTGACTTCTGCACCTTTTTCTGTAAGATAGTTTACTAATTCTGTATGTCCTATCTCAAGGGCAACCATTAATGCGGTCTTACCATCGCTACTTTTCGCATTAATATCTGCACCTTTTTCAAAGGCTGTTTTAAGGACAATGAGGTTACCATCCTTTGCCGCTTCAAGTAGGACTTCATTCAAAAACTCGTCAATATTCTACCTCCTCGTATATTATTGCAGTTAATATGGATAACTACCAAGAAATTCTTATCCTAGAGCTCAACCCATAAGCTCTAGGGCGGATTGGGGAATATCCTCCTTTAGTGACTTTTCTTAGAACTCAATAACCTCTTTACTCCCAAAAGATTTCATTACTTCCAATAGCGTCTTTAAGTTTCTACAGGATTCCTTATACATTTCTTCGTTTTTCAATAGAATAGATATGTCCTTACACTCATCCTTTTCTATTATAAAATACACTCTTAATTCTAATACCCAGTTTATCCATTTACAACTGAATCAAAACATCATGGCGTTATTATCCTTATAAGTATCGATACGCACCACTTTCTCCTTTGTTCACTTCAAAAAAAGTGACTTTACCGAATCTATTTATGACTAAATTTAAATTTCCTACTGGATATTCTATCTTTCGATCGGGCAAGGGGGAGGAATATAAAAGAATTCCAAGACTGAATGTTTTATCGCCCGAGTAGAAACTACAACGATGAATAAGCCCATACTTTACAACCTTCGGAAATTCAAATGTAACCTTTTTTAGAAACTCAGCGGGAGGTGGCTTATCTTTATTAGTTGGTAGAATATCAACGTTCAGGTCACCTAATTTATACATTTGAGTCATCATTCTTTCCTCATTTCAAGCCATCTGGCTTAAGCTACTTCTGGGGGTGTTTACGGGCACACCCCAAAGCCCTTAAAGTTTTGTTTAATCTAACTTCATTTGAGAAAAACAGGCAAATTTTGACTACTTATCATACAGAAATGCCTCTGCCTTCTGCATTGCTTCTCTGGGAGAAGATGCCTTGCCAACATACGTATAGCCACCATCTATATAAACCTCATGACTATACTCATTCCACTCAACTGTATGGGTTTTGTGGGTCTTGCCAGACTTAACAGTGCCTATCTTTTTTGCTGCCATCTTAATCACCTCCTTTCAATATTATTACAGTTGTTATTAATCTTATATTTTCTCTAATGACTCTCCCAAAATAATTGTTTTCATCTGTTATTTCTCATTCATTCTTCTAATTCTGTGCCGCTTATCTCGTAGAGTTCAAAATCAATACTTGAATGACTAAAATCAATAATAAGTGAGGTGGGTTGAGTAAAATTCGGATACCGAGCCAGAAGCTTCTGCCCCCCATCTATATAAAGTTTGAAAAGCGGTCCTTGTTTCACAATAGTAATATCTGTTATTGTTGATGCAACGCCTTTTCCTTTTGTATCACCCAGATTTACACTATAGTATCCAACAATAGTATTCAAGTTTCCTATACTTATAATTATATTTTTTTCGGTGTTGTGCTGCCTCGGGAACTTTCCCGCAATATTTATACTGAAATTTTTCGGGAAATTCATTTTTTGAATTGAAATCTTTTTAGAACCTTTCTCGAAAGGTGTAAGATATTTTCGTCCACTTCTTGATTCTGTTCTTACCATCAAGTGTTCACAACCTATCCATCCATCTGGCACAAAACCTTCATCTACTTCTGAAAAATCTTCCTTGAAAAATATTTTATCTGATTCAATAACTTTCTTTTCAATAGGTTTTTCTTCAACTTGTTTTAATTCTTTTACCTTTGGTGTTTGAATAACACTTACCTGACTCATTAAATTTCTTACTGTCTCATCCTTTATAATCTCTGTTGCTGCAACCGCGAAGACTGATCCAGTCTCAGTTGATATTATACGGGCATTTACCTTTAGACTTGTTACAAGATCAGTAATTGTTCCTGAAACAATAGCATCAACACCTAAGATTTTACCCAAATCTACTATCGAATCTGGATCAATAAGATCAGATAATGATAACTTTTGTTCGGATAAAACCTTATTCAATAAACGCCTCTCTATTACTTCAAATTTTCTTGTCATAAATAGTCTTGTTATAAGTTCTTCAGCAAGGTATTTACCAAATTTTGATACATTACTTTCTAAATCAGAAAATTCTATTACAGCAACTTTCTTCTTCGCACCCTCGGTCATACTATTAACAATCTGAGAAGTCAAATTACTAAGAGCTTCATTTAAATTTAATTCGGGATTTGAAACACCTTTTTTAATGTTAGAATTTAAACCAGTGAGAACTTTATCTGAATTTAATTCGGGATTGGCAACCTCTTTTTTAGCAGGAATTTGCTCCTCCTGTCGTAGTTCAGAGTCATTTCTAATTTCCATCTTGCTTTCTAAATTTCCTTGAGTTGCACAACCTGTTAACGATACAATAAAAAATACGATTAATAAAGTTTTCATAAACACTTTCATAGTATCACCTCACATTTTTTTTAGCCACATTTCTTTTGAATTTAAACAAATATTTCCAAATTTCATTAAAAATATAGTCCTATTTTTAAAATTGATCAAATTTCTTCAATATATCCTTCACAACATCTTTATGAACAGAAAATGTCAGCATCTTGAGTTTTACATAATCTTCCCGGTACATGTAATAGCCTTCAAATTTTCCTTGCCGCGAGCCCCGGGCCGAGTCTTTGATCAGATACCAGTTATAGTCGCCCAGCTTTGTATAACCAATCATATGAAGTCCATGATCATCCTCGGTACTGCCGTTCTGAATTCGGTATTCACGGGAATCCTGATTGATGTATTCCTGGGGAATGTCAAAACTGGGAACAAATGCAGCATCCTCGGGGCCGAAATATCCCGGTTCCGATACATCGCCGCCTATACAAATCGTATACCCTCTTTCCATCGCTTTCTGGATAACCGAACACCATTCATCCAAAGGAATATTATAGTAACTCGAATCAAGCCACCAATTGTCCGGCACATCAAAGATGCCCTGGGTATAGAACGGAATTGACAATGTTGACATTAAGTCCACATAATCATCGAGTTTCAGCTTCAGTACTTTTTTTAGGAAATTTTGAGGCGTATACTCTTTACCATCATAGCTAAATTCGCTGGGTGGTTGACCGATATGCTCATTGAGAATCAGTTTAATAGATTCCAGCGCTGTTTCTTCATTCCAGAAATTATTTTCCTTACAATATTTCAGGTAGACCTCCATCTTTTCGATAAGCGCTGTATGATTGTGTCGAGTAGCGTCATTGATCAAACCTGTATACACTTCTGCCGGCACAGCACCGTACTGTTTCATAATACGAAATACTGCATTGCTTTCCGAACCTTCGGCGAAATATGAATCACCCCGTTCCCGGATAAATCGTCGGGCTTTTTCGACATATTCCCAATAGACCGTATATAATTCAGACAATTTGATTTCCTTTATGTGAAGTCTGTATATTTCCGATTCAAGATAGGATGTCGTTGAAAAGCACCAGCACATTCCCGATTGATACTGAGCAACCGGCGGAAATGCAAAAGAACGGGTAAAAACATCGGGCGATTCGGGTTTTTGAATGTTTGTATACTCAGCGACAAATTTCTGTTCGGCTTCCTCTTCTGCATCCACTTTCTTTTTTTGTCTGGCCCGGATTCCTTCAGTTATCGAGTCCTGTTCTGCACGTTCTGCTTTTAGTTCAGCCTCCAACTCATCGAGGACCGGGTATTTTAATTTCGGAATCCATTTTGCTTTATCCTGTTGTCCATAAAGCAAAAAACTAGTCATAAACATACACATGACAAAACCAATCATCCTTTTTATCATTACCGATTCTCCTTTATGCTATTTTCAATTATTTTTGCTCTATAAAAATAAGCTGTTTTATGAATTTTTCAATAAATTAATAGAGCGAATTTCATGGTTGTAACCGAGTTAGAGGAAAAACATCAAAACGCATGGTTATTATCTTAAAAATTAGGAGATATTTTTCATGGAAATGGTTATTGACTTCCCGGATGGATAGCGAGTAGATGCTCGCTTTGGCGATCAAACTGTAAAAACCGATCAACCGATCAGAGGTGGCGGAAATGGTTCTGCGCCTACGCCTTTTGCTCTCTTTCTTTCTTCAATCGGAACCTGTGCCGGAATTTATGTTTTGGGATTCTGTAAACAACGTGGTCTGGCAACCGACAATATTCGGATCATTCAACGACTGCAAAGCAACCCGATGACAGGATTGATCAACAATGTCGACCTGGAGATTCAGGTTCCACCAAAATTCCCTGAAAAATATTACAACGCCCTGGTGCGCTCTGCTAATCAGTGTGCGGTCAAGAAACACCTGGAGATGCCACCGCAGTTCAATGTGTACACCCAGGTAACAGAGAATTAATTCTTTATTCAATAATAAAAAAGCCGTGGCCAAATGCGGTCACGGCTTTTTTAGTCGTGTATTCGATTTAAGCAAAATATTTCATGAAACGTAGTTCATCTCAGAACTGTATCGCAACCCCCAGTTTCACATAATCATAATAATTGAAAAATCGTTTTATTTGTGTATAACTATTTATACTTTTAAACCAGACTTTTTCATTGTCAATATTAGTGGAATACATACGTGTATATGAATAGTCTTCATCTCTGTAAGCAAAGTAAAAATAGGAATTATACTCCGCTAACAAGCTGATATTTTTCAAACAAAACCACTCAACACCAAGTGATATCGTAGCACCAATAAAATAATCATTATATTTTAAAACTCTTTTAGTATTGTTTGATGATGGTTCATCAGACCACATTTTATCCTGATCGTTCGAATATGTATATCCGATCATTGGTCCATATCCGTAAAAGGACTGAAACCGGCTGTCGGGATTAAAATAACGGAGTCGCTGCAGATAAATATTGAACGATACATCGGTCGCTACATCTTCATCATCATAGAGTTCCGAATAGATGCTGTCAATATCCTGACAGTCATACGTATATTTTTTATCGGCATTGATCGTATTACCGTTTATACCCATTGTTAATCCAAGACGGTATGCTCTTCCATCACCGCAGTACTTTTTATAGGAAATAGTATTTCCCTGAAAAGAATTTAAACTGATCAAATTGGATAGTTTAAATTCCAGTGCTCTTTGACGATTATTCATTAAGGTTTCGGTTGAGTCTTGTGCATGTAGAGCCGTAAAGCAAAATAAAAATATCATAACTAATTTTACCAATCTCTTTTGTTTCATAGGATACCTCTCTATTTTGGTTAATGAGTTCTGTTAAAATATATGGACATTCCCAACTTAACACTCGGAATAACCGAATAATAATAGCCGGACGCTATGGTGGTCATTGAATAATCGTAAGTGCCCTGATAATTATCAATCCGATTTTTCCTAATAACCATATAGCCATCCCCATCATAGCCATCCCCATCATAGCCATCCCCATCGAAATAATGACCATATTGTATTCGGCTATTATATTCTGCCGTTAAACTAATGTTCGGACGATAAAACCATTCAAAACCTGCTGATAACAACAATCCTAAGAAATAGGAATTGTAGGTAACATTAGAAAAAGGGAGTCGCGTACTTACCCGAGGTAAATTAAATCTATCATTAGATACTATAAAAGGTTGTGGATTTCTTACGTAATCCTGATCCTGATAATACACATTAATCCCGGTAATCAGCCCAATTCCCAAAAAGGTACTGTACTTTTCCTGTCTTATTATACTTAAATATTGAGTATAAACAGCAAGATTGATTCTTTTATAATCATAGCTTGAAAAACTTAGTGAGATAACAGATGTATCGATGTCAGAATACTGAATTTCGGTTAAATAATCATTTTCTGAATAATTGTTATATTTATCAAAAGTTAAACCCAACCTTAAAGCATTATTATTTTTAAACTTCTTTTTATACGAAATTGTACCGCCCTGATATGAGCTGATATTAAGAAGACCATTTATTTGAAACTCCAGGGCACTGGAACCGGAATCAGGTTTCATTTTAGCCGTTTGGAAAGATCCGGCAGATATAATCATCGGGAAAATTAATGATATTAAGAATAATACCGGAGTATATTTACGACAACAGTAATTTTCAGAGTTAGAATATTTTTGTTTCCGGGTCATTTCAGTTTAACCATTTTATTGTTCTGAATGGTCTGCTCATCAAATTTCAGGATATAGATATATATTCCACTGGCCACATCCAGCCCTGAATCATTTTTGCCATCCCAACTTTTATCGTATTCTCCGGCTTGTTTATGTTCGGAAACCAGGGTTCGCACCGGCTGACCGCGTAAATCATAAATTGATAAATTGACAATTCCCGACCGGGGAATTGCATAGCGCATCTGCGTTGAAGGATTAAATGGGTTTGGATAATTTGAATATAAGCGAAACTCATCAGGAATCAATTCATGTTTATCAATACCAAGAAATTGGACTCCATTGACAACAGCAGCAACTAATGATGAATTACAGCCGGAAACTGCCTCAAATTCTGAATAATACTTAACTCCGATTCCCTTTTGCAGAGTATATTGTTGTTCGGTTAAATAAAAATGGAATATTTCTATCCAAACACTATCTAATCGTGTAATTTCGAAATATTCATCATTACAATTATAGACAATAATCGATGAATTGGGGTAACATTCCCACAAATATAACATTTCAATTTCATTGTTTGTGCAAGCACCTTGGGAGTACCGGAATACACATAGACTGACGGTATCGATACGTTCATATTGATAATGAGGAGAGCCATCATATGAAATACAGTAATATTTCTCACCATTGGCAAGGACTGTATCACCGACAATTTCTTTGTGTGAATAAGTTGTATCATCCAATAATCCAGTGGTAACATTCATATACTGCCATTTATCGCCGATATGCATCGGATAATAGGACAGCAACTCAAATGTGTCTCTCTCAGCGAATGAACCAATTTTGAAACCATTGATTTCGGCACCGATTAAATTTTTCTCAAATCCCCCGACTTCAAAATAATTAAAATTTGAAATTCCAAGCCCTTGACTAAGAGTATATCCCCAGGATACTCCGTCAAACCATCCATAACTGATATTAGAAAAAGTTCCCCGGATTCTTCCGGCATTCCCTTCGGACAATTGGGTGTATATAGCAATACTGTCACAACGTAAGAAACTGCCCTGCTCCGTACAAATAAGGCTTAAGTCAAACAGGACAAATTCAGAATCCTGGCATCCAAATGAAGACATATCTCCATATTGGTATACTAATAAAGCGGATGTATCAATTCGTAAATAATTGATACTTTGCCCGACGATTTCATAATAATCCTTACCGTTATCCATTGATACAACTCTGGTGACAGATTCAACAAAATAGTTGGTATCCTCCGGCATCCCCGGAGGCATGGATATGCCCTCATATTCCCATCTGTTCCCGATCCGCAAAGGCAGATAATCCAAACATTCCAGAGAATCAATCTGAGCAACGAGCACTTGTATCAGTACAAAGAAGACTACTGTGAATTTTTTATACATTTTTAAATCTCCTTCGAATTACTTTCGTTTTTAGAATTGGAGATCGGTTAACAAAGATCACAATTTCAAGTCTCTTCCCACCTCAATGAAAAGTACTCAATATCTCATCTAATAGTAACACTGCCCTTCAGTTTTTTTAACATTATGCAAAATAGTAAATAATTGCAAGGTATATTTTTACGTGGATAAAACTTAACGTTCATTCGGACATCAAAATAATTAGTGATGCTGTAATTTCAATTATTACACAAACCGTCAATTCTTCAGATAGACAGCTCAGGTTTGAACCAGTTTTGATTCATTTAATAACAGACTAAAAATGATGTTTACCGCGGCCAAAATCACAAATGTGATCATAAAAGGAATCATTCCTAAAATATTCATACCAATGATAAATATTATCCCGGAGATCTGTCCCATTAACAACAACAATCCCTGTGAAGTGGATTCTGGTGCGGGATAGGTAATTTCAGCGCTGTACTGAAAACTAATTGGCGCACCGGCGCCTAAAAGAAAAAAACCAAGTACAAAAGATGATATGAGTAAAAGATGATATTCGGTAAAAAAGGTTAACCCGATGAGCCCGGGAGTCATAAAAACCATACCGATAATAATAAATGCTTTTCTTTTACGGAACATATCCGATAGAATTGGAAGAATAATCGCCCCAATAATTCCAGCAATTATCATCATTCCGCCAATGAGCCCGGTCTGTGCAACAGTTAAGCCTTTTATCTCACAAATTTGATCAATACAGGTGCTGATAGCATTAAACATTCCAAGACCTATAAAAAACATTATTAATACAATTTGCATATCCCTCTGCCTGATTATATGCCTCAGACCATCTCTTACTAATATCCGTTCGTTATACCTTTCAATACCTGGTGGCGTAGCGGGTTTTTCCCTGCTCAACGTTAGAAATAAAATCGCCCCAATAAACGAAATGATCCCGTAAATCATTAACATACGGGACAATTCATATTTCCCATCAATCGTTTCAGTAATCAGCATTGGGGTGAAAATCATAGCAGCAATAATTCCGACAAACTGTGCCAATGTCGCAATCCCTACAGCCGTTGCTCTTTCCTTGATTGGAAACCACTGACCGGCGACTTTTGTTGCAGCGTTAATGATGAAAGGTTGCCCAACTGCAAGTCCGATCTGGGCCAGTACCACCATGGAATAGCTGGATGCAAAAACCCCTTTGAATAGTCCGAAAATCCCGGTTAGTGCAGCGCCAATGCCCACTCCGATGCGAATGCCGTAAGTATCGATAATGAATGACGCCGGCACACAGACAATCAGAAATACGCCCATAAAAATCATTGAAAGAAGATCAATATTTAATGCCGATACTCCATAAAATAGTCTGGCTTCTCTCGCTATTGGAGCAAAAGTCAACCATTGCAGCTGGATTATTGCATTTATAATCGAGAAAACCGTGAGGACTACCCAGCGGTAGCGGTAAATTACTAAATTATTGTTCTTCATTGTGACTTCCTCTAATGATTGGATTGTAATATAATAGAAGTTGTTTAAAACATTACAGGATTATTTACAAATTTTTAGGATTCGGTTTTAATTGGGATTTTGTTATTTCACTGATTGTCCGGCATTTTTTCATTTAACATTTTTATTTAAAAAAATATTTAAACTATATTACAGCACTTATGATTACAGACCTCATCCATGAAAACCGCTTGATTCTTATCTGGCTGACATCCCTGTCAACACTTACCTTTTTCGGTACTATATTACTGATTCCGTTGATTCTTATCCGTATGTCTGCTGATTATTTCATTAAACCCGAACGAACACCTATACGTGAACGTCGTCATCCGCTTTTGCGAATCGCTTTGCTGTTGCTGAAGAATCTTCTGGGTATCATCTTCCTTATCGCCGGCTTCGTAATGCTGTTCATTCCCGGACAGGGTTTTTTAACAATATTTATCGGGATCACCCTGATTAATTTCCCCGGTAAACGGAGACTAGAACGGAAACTCATCCTTCATCCGAAAGTGTTGCCAATTATAAATTCAATCCGGCAAAAAGCCGGAAAAACACCGTTAATACTCGATAATAAACAGATCATGCGAAAGGATGAAAATTGATGACAAAATTTGAGATTACCCCAAGAGAGGCATTTATCTATTTATGCTTCAATATGGTCTCTGCCGACAGGGACGTCGATGACCGTGAAATTAAGAAGCTGTTTGAGTTAATTCATCGGTACGGCTTTGATAAAGATGAAATCAAACACGTTCTGGATATCATCCACGAATTAGGTACGACTAAAGCATTTGAACGAGGCGTTGAATCCATCGAAATCGCCAAACAACTCGATGATGATATGAAAGCCAAACTGCTGCATGCTCTTCTGGAAATCGGTGAAGCAGACCAAAAGGTCGTCGATCCGGAGTTGTCGTTTTATACTCGCGTCAAGACCGCGTTTGAAAAATAACGCAACACGTTAAATTTGTAAAACATTCCTACGCAAAGCCTACTATCTTTGACACGTTTCAATATGTTGTATTCTTTTGTAGCGCATAGGGCCCACCTATCGAAGTTAGTCGGGTAAAGAATCCCCGCCTGCATGACTGCGTCAGCAGTCGGGCAGGCCTGCCTTACCGGTACTTGATTCAGGTGGCGAACTCCTGCTATCGGTGTGAGAGTAAGGATGCAATTTTATTTTATCGACGGGAAAAAACACAGACGGGATACGAAACCCGCTAATTTTAACGGGATACGGACATTTATTGACACTATGACAGGCTATTTTCAAGATGACTTTTCACTATCTAAATTTCTAAAACATATTGATATTTCAATCAACAGAATTTAAACCAAAATTGATTGGAAAAACGGCTATTGGAAACCAAAAAGAACTTAAGCCGTGAATTTAATTACTTAGTGCAACTCAACCATTTACATAGATCAAAAAGATAGTTCTGATAAGATAAATTAATCTGGCAGAAACGCGCAGTGAGGGCAAAAAAAGATACACGCAAAAACACTCTCCGGGGACTTTGCTCCTAGCGCTAATTCTTGATTATTATCTAATGGTTCTCTCGACATATTAGCCTTATAATAAACTACTGCCACGGTGGCAGGAAATTCCTATAGGGACTTCATATCTTCAAGGACACATTTGTGTAAATTATAATGTGTAACTGGAGGTTTAAATATGAACAAAGAAGTCCAAGAAATTTTAAAAATGCG
>Ga0268276_1001180_pt1 | contig 26864 bp, 34 predicted proteins | sample saktaG_4_FD_190145 | JGI IMG/M metagenome (GOLD analysis project Ga0268276, IMG submission 190145) | Saline water microbial communities from Sakinaw Lake, British Columbia, Canada - sak_2010_1_5_45m | ecosystem: Environmental > Aquatic > Non-marine Saline and Alkaline > Saline ... | reverse complement strand
GAAAGATTAATAGGGAGATCATCAGGAGGACAACTTGCTGAATGTAGTCATTGGGGTCATGGTGATGGATATGGTAATAATCGTCTTACTCGCACAGATCGAGAGCTTCCGGGAGTTCAAAGATTAACCTATTCTTTGTCTACACCTCATGAAATAGACACAATGAGAAAATCACTTCTAGATGCGTATGTTTATCATGGAGCAGAATGGAAGACAATACCTAAGTCTGCATATGATAAATTAAAGAGAGAACATAAACAACTTTATCCTGCTTCTAAATCGATACCCCTAGTACAAGAAGGAATATCAATGTCTTGCAGATTAGGTAACATTCTTAATAATGCTGATATTGAAGAGGTGCACCAATTAGCTATTTTCACAGAAAAGGAATTGTTACGATTACCGAACATGGGAAAGAAAAGTATAGAGGAAATAAAACAACTTTTGGCAAGTGTTGAATGCCACCTATACACTCCAAATTATTGGGTATGATTAACTAAATAAAATATATAACTTATAAAATGACAAATGATAGTTTACAAGTCTACACTTCAGAAAATGCAATCAAATGGAATTCTAATGGCGGCGCAGATTTTGATGTAAGCCCTTGGATTGTAAATAGAGTTGCAGAATTAAGCAGGGATATAGAAGTAGATTTGTTAGATGTTGGTTCTGGAACAGGAAGATGGACAAAACAATTCGCTCAATATGTTGATTCGGTTGTTGGAGTAGATTTATCTTCCGAAATGATTGGAATTGCCAGAAAAACAAATCCTGCATATAATGTAAAATATATTCATGGAGATTTTTTAAATTTGAGTTTTGGAGGATTTAAGATAGTTACAGCACTTGCATCTTTACAGCATTTTAAAACAAGAAAAAATTTAAATGAAGCTTATGAAGAAATTAGAGACATTCTAAACCCCGAAGGTCATTTTATTTTTTATGCTCCGCACCCACATGGTTTATTTTACGGCAGTACTAGTTTGTGGGAAACAGACTTTGATCCTAATGCTTCTTATACCGATAACTTCCCATTCAAATCTAAAATCCTAATGGCTGATGGTACAACAAGAAGAGGATCAGGATATCATCATCAATTGGCAGAGTATACTGCGGACCTGAATAGACATGGACTTGAGATTGTTGATATGCAAGAATTCTTTGCGAAAGGAGATAGAGTTCCGCATGCATTGGTCATTGATGCTAAAATTGGAGATAAAAAATGACAATGCAATCCTCAAAAAACAATTTTGTAATAACGAAAAGAATAGCCAAGCATGGCAATCAAGCTGTAATTGTTATTCCCTCTATCTTGAAAGAAAAAATTAGTGCAGGTATGTTAGTTAAGATAACTTTAGATATAATTGATGAAGATTCTGAAGAAAAGTTTGATGTGGTGATTGGAGGAGAAAAATGAAAATTGGTTTAATTAATCCAGGAAGTGCATATGTCTCAAATAGAATCCATCAAGACATGGCTTACGTAAATGGAATTTCTTTTGTTGCGGAATCCCTAGCAAGAGCAGGACATGATGTTCGAACAGTAAATTTTGCCCACGACCCAAATGCAAACTTAAGAGACGTTAGAGACTGCGATGTTTTTGGTGCAACATCACTACTGGAATGCTACGGGGCATTTCAAGAAATAATGCCACAATTAAAAGCAACAGGAAAACCAATTGTTGTTGGCGGTCCACTTATGAGTTCGTATGGCAGAACCCCTACAAATGTTTTAATGAGAGCTTTCCCGGAAATAGATTTTGGAGTTATCGGAGAAGGAGAACTAACAACACCAAAATTAATGGATTTTCTTGCCGGGAAAACAAGAGAAATGCCAGGAGGAGTAGTTTTTAGAAAAGGAGATACTCTAGAGACAACAGGCGAACCGGAAATTGTTCAAAATCTTGACGATTTGCCAGAAGTAGATTTTTCTAGATGGAAAGGATTTTCAGAAAGAGTAGCTGGCGAATTTTTTAACGTCCCCCAATTAGCCAGAGGTTGCTATAATCGTTGTAGCTTTTGTTATTTAATAGACAAAAAACACGGAATAAGAAGCTATACTCCTGGAAGAATGGAAAAAGAATTAGCAAATGCACTAAGTCTAAAGCCAAAAGGACTACACTTTTCCGACGATACATTCAGTTATGACCAAGAAAGAGCTATGAAAGTAGGAGATTTATTAGCTGAAAAAGGAGTTTTGTATGAAATACAAACCAGAGTTAGTGATGTTAATTTAAAATTAATGAAACACCTAAAAGAAACTGGTTGTATATGGGCAAGATTTGGAATAGAATCTTTTGATGAAGGGATTCTAAAAAAATGTGGGAAAAATATAACAAGAGATCAAATTTATAGAGCAATAGGAATTACTCAAGAAGCTGGTATAGGTGCAATGGGCTTTTTTATATTTGGATTACCTGGAGAAACAAAAAAAACAATTGAAACAACATTAAAAGGAATAGAAGAAACTCAGCTGATCCCAAGAGCAAGAATTCTAATACCATTACCAGGAACTAGAGTTTATAATGAAGCAATAGCGCAAGGAAAGATAAAGGATGAAATAGAGTTGCTAAGAAGTTATCCACTACAGGAAAGAGGTGGAGATACTGTTTCTGGTAATTTTGTACCAATTAATTTAACGGAGAATCTCACAGATCAAGATTTGATTGAAGCAAGAGATAGGGCAAATGCTCTAAGAGACACTCTTTCATCAAACGTAACAGATCCTGGGCAAAGAGACAATTTGGCAAAATGAAAGTCGCAGGACTATATCCGCAGCCAGTGAATCGTGGTCCGCATGGAGAAATAGAGTTCTTAGAACCGTTAGGACTAGAATATGTTTTAGCGCAAGTTGCAGATCAGCACGACGTAAAGTTATTTACTTTATTTGACGGGACCGTAAAACAAACGGTTGAGAAAATAATTCAATATTCTCCAGATGTTCTAGCCGTTTCTGCTATGACTCCGCAAATTAATCTTGGATTAAAGATGGCTGGCAAAATAAAAAGAAAACTTCCAAACGTACAAACTATTTTCGGAGGCTATCACCCAACCGCTATGCCGTCGATAACACATAAACCAGAAGTTGATTTAGTAATTATGGGCGAAGGTGAAGAAAAATTTACTCTAGCAATAAATAATCCTGCGGAATTTAGAAAAAGAATGGGTGTCTCATATAAAAATGGAGGAATAACATACATTAGGGAGGGGAGAGAAAGAATTCTGAATTTAGATTCGCTTAGAGATCCGATAAGACCGGATTTTCTAGAGCAACTAAGAGATCATGGGCATAGATATCCCGTAGCCCTAAAACAAACAGGCATGGCATCTGTATTATTTTCAAAGGGATGTTTATTTAATTGCGAGTTTTGCTCCAGTCCAGGAATGTATAAACAAAAAGTCACGTATAGATCAACAGAAAGAGTGGTAGCGGAATTACAAAACTTATCTAGAGGAAGAGGAATTAACGCTTTTTTCTTTGCAGATTTAAATTTTACAGCTAATCAGGGAAAAACAAGAGAATTATGTGATGCTATTATCGGATCTGGAATGAAAATATACTGGGAATGTCTAAGCAATATTTCTACAGTAAAAGACCCCGCATTACTTCAACTGATGTATGATGCGGGTTGTAGAAAAATAGGCTGGGGTATAGAATCTCTTGACCCAAGTGTAATTGATGTTATGGGGAAAAGAGGGCTAGAAAGAACACACGAGGTTTTACAAGCATCTGAAGACGCAGGAATAATAAATACTGGATTTTATATGATTGGTCACCCTAGCGAAACAGAGGCGAGTATATTGGCCAGCTCTAAAGGAATTTCCTCCCTACCTCTTCATAGACTAAGAGTTACTGTAAACACCCCACTTCCTGGAAGCAGACTCTATCAAAATACATCACCGACAAATTCTGATTTTGATTTATATGATACTACTCATTTAGTTTTTAATCATCCAAGTTTATTTCAAAATGATTTAGATAGGCTAAGAAAAAAACTAACTAGTGATTTTTATAATTCTGGAGAATATAAGGCTAGGGTAAAGAGCGTAGTCGCTAGATTTCCAGAATATAAGGAAGTATTTGGAAAATAAATAACTTTAATAATAAAAGAGGGCGCAAAACAATATGGAAGCAGAATATAATAAAACAACAGATGCACATGAGAGCACGCAAAAAAAGAGATCATCTAGGAAACATATTTGCAAGCCATTTTTATTTAAAGTTCCAAGCGAAATTCACGGAACGGGAATATTTACTCAAAGAGATATTAATAAGGGTGAGGTCTTTTATGACATCCCTCTAAAAGTTTTATTCCACGAGTTACGTCCAAGATGTGCCTTTATAGGAAATAATAGTTGGGTTTCAGATGAAGAAGTTCTAAATTATATTAATCATTCATGTGATCCAAATACAAAATTAGATTTAACTATTGAACCAAGATTGGTTGCTGTTAGAACTATAAGAATGGGAGAAGAAATTACAGTTGATTATAATTTGACAGAAAGGGGCGGGAATAGAGTATCCTGCAATTGTCAATCTTCAAACTGCGGTGGTTATTTTCTTAGAAAGGAATAATAAAACCAAAAAAGGACTAGTTTCCTAGTTCAAAATACATAAGCTAATTTCTGACGGTCCAATTATAGTCTTTAAGTTTTCCATCTCTTGCGCCATCTGCAAACATTGTTGCATCGTGTCCATATTTTCCAATAGCTCTTGCGATTAGTATAGATTTTTCATCTATATGTAGCTTCCTCATCTTATCTTTAGATGTTAAAAATCCATCATAAATTAGAACATTATTACATAGTTTCATATAAAAATCTGCCATCATTCTAGAGGGTAAGGCAATGGGTGACATCTCAAGCGGAGTTGGGTTATGTTGTTTTAAATAATGGTTTATTGTTGCATAATATCCTGCTATATCATGCGGGTAGAATGTGAACACATCGCTTCCTTCTGCGCCTTGATCAAATGTATATCTAATATTATATGTACTATGAGCAATGCTATTTTCAGAATTAAATTGGCTTCGTAAACTCCAGGCGACAGCTCTTCTTTCCGTAACTCCTTCTGTTGCCACGTGCTCAAGTTTCATTTTGTATCTTGATTTTCTCTTAGTTCTTGATGGAACAGCTACAACAACATCTGATCCCTCTCTTCTTGCCCGAACAGAGTCTGCGTAGGGCTCAACTTTTATTCCACTAGCCATATTTTCTGCGTAAGCAAATATTCTTGCACCTTCTAACAGCCAAACAAATGGCACTCTTCTTTTTTCTGTATCTCTTCCTTGAACGGGTCTAAAACTGTAGGCAACGTAATCTATGTCTTCTTCCCTCATTGTTGTCAATCTGGAGAAGTCTCTAGCACGAATAGCTAATGGTATTTCTCGGCACATATAGGCCTCTCCTTGTGTTCTGGGTTGACTTAAAATTATTTCATCTCCATGCTTGTAACATTTCCTGGAGGCCTCTGCGCCATCTGCGACGTTTTTGAAAAAATTCAGAGGTGTAACTGGAACCTTAACCGCTAATGCTTCTTGCGGAGATAGAGCCGAAATTCCATCTACCAATCCACGAGATGCGAATACGTCTCTGACTCTAAGATCAGTTATTTCGCTTTTTGTTCTTTCTTTGAAAAATGATTTCTTTTCCATAACTATCTATATTCTTATTGGTATATACGTTTATGCGGTGATATTAGTCACCACAAGATATATAAATAAAGAAAGATTATAATTTCTATGGATCTTTCAAAACTAAAATCAGCCGGATTAACAGATAATGAGTCAAAAATATATTCTTCGTTATTAGAAATGGGTCCTAAACCTGCCGGAACAATATCAAAAATAACTGGTTTGCATAGAAGGGTTATTTATGATACAATGGATAGACTAATTAAAAAGGGGCTAATTGGCTATATGGTTGAAAATGGGAAAAAGATATTTAGCGCTTCTAATCCAAATAGATTTTTAGAAATAATAAAAGAAAAAGAGGATGAAATAAATGAACTTTTGCCTTCGATGGTAGATGTTTTTAACAGTGTTAAAGAAAAACAAAAAGAAGATACGTTCTTTTTTAAAGGGAAAGATGGATTAAAATCTGTTTTTGAAGACCAGTTATCCGAAGGTAAAGAAATCTTAATTATTGGAGCTTCTAGAATTGCGTATGAAAGTTTGGAGTTTTATTTTCACTGGTTCGATAAAAAAAGATTAGCTAAAAAAATTAAAACGAAAATAATTTTTAATAAAGAAGTAGAAAATAAACATCAAAAGATACCATTATCCGAAATAAGATACTTACCTGAAAAATATTCTTCTCCGGTTGCGGTTAATATCTATGGAGATAAGGTCGCTATTATTCTATGGAATAAACAAAATCCATTAGCTATTTTAATAAAACAAAAAGAAATTGCGGACGGATATAGAAAACATTTTGGAATGATTTGGAAAAGTGCACACGACTAAATTTAAAAAAGCAATAAGATTTCAATTAATATGAAAAAAGAGTACAAAGCTATTATCTTCGATTTAGATGGGACACTTGTAGATACACTTCCCGCTAGCAGACAATCTTTTAAGATATTGTTAAGAAATAGACATATAGATATTAAAGATTTTGATATAGATGCTTATGCTGGTGCCCCAACAAAAACAATTTTATTATTTTTAAAGAAGAAGTACGGGTTAAAAGATACAATAATTGACCTAAGAATGGAAAGAAGAAATATATTTTTCTCATTAATAACAAAAAAAAGTCTTTTATTTAAAGGAGTAGAGCCCAGTATAAGAAAACTAAGCAAAAAATATAAATTAGCAATTGCTACCGGATCATCATTTGCTAGTTTGTTCCAGGTTACAACTAAAGAGCTGAGAAATTTATTTGGTGTTATTGTTACGATAGATGATGTTAAAAAAGGAAAACCAAATCCGGATCAATTGCTTCTTGCTGCTAGAAAATTAAAAACAGATCCCTCTCGGTGCCTAATGGTAGGGGATTCTAGATTCGACCAAATTGCCGCTAATAAAGCAAAAATGGATAGTATTGGAGTATTGACTGGCGCAGTTTCTAAAAAAGATTTGATGATAGCTGGTGCTGAAAATGTGCTTAGAAACGTAAATGAACTGAGTAAAATACTCTAATTTCAAATACACAAGCCTTTTAAAATAAATAGTATTGATATTCTTATGTTCGAAAAAAAGTGTCCAGGTTGTGGGGAGAAGGTAGAGAGGAAGTTTAGATATTGTCCTTGGTGTAATTATTCTTTGAAAAAGCAAGAAGTTGAAGAGAACTTTGGAATGCTTGGAAAAGATGATGAGATTCAACAGGCTGTAAAACAGATGAATTTGCCGTTTGGATTGAATGGAATAGTCGGCAACTTAATGAAACAAATAGAAAAAGAGATGGGCGATATAAACAAACTAGAGAATGCAAATGCTGGAAAGCCACGTGGATTTAAAATACAGATTTCTACTGGGATGCCGAAAATGCAAATGATTGGTCCTGGACAAAATAATCTGAATGTTCAGTTGCCGCACGGGAACGAATTAATTGAAGAAATTCCTGAAAGTGAACGAAACAGAAGATCTAAATTAAAAAGAGTTGGGGCTAAATCAACCATAAGAAGACTTCCTGAGGGTATCGTGTATGAAATTGAGGCTCCTGGTGTTAAGTCTAGGAAAGACATTGCGATTACTAAGCTTGAACAAAGTATTGAGTTAAAAGCATATTCTAAAGATAGATGCTACGTAAAAATTATTCCGATGAAAGTTGAGATTCTTGGGGTTAGTGTAAAGGATGATATCGTTTTCTTGAAATTGAAAGGGTAGAATTATTATAACCAAAGATTAGCAGAGCAGATACATTGTATTCTTAATGAGTTGAGTTTAAAAGCAACTATTTATGGAGAGAATATCCCGCAGGGTAAAAATAGGAAGATAGTTCACACCGTAGCATTGAGAGGAGACGAGATGTTCCACAAATTTATGACTCTTATAAAACCCGCAAATCCTAAGCATATTGCTAAATATGAGCAATACAGAAAGAGTTTTAAATGAAAAAAAACTCGCTTTCTTGTGAGCCCGTAGCACAGCCTGGTAGTGCACCGTCCTGATAAAAATGAAAAATATTTAGAACGGCGGGGGTCCTAGGTTCAAATCCTAGCGGGCTCACTTTTATAATAAACGATTTTTCACCGAGGTTTCCCTGTGGGATCATATCTAAAGAGAAAGACAAATCCTAGCAGGCTCATTTCATATTCTAAAAGTTTTTAAAGTCGAAAAACACTAATTAATGAAGGTGATTGATTGACTAATAGTCGGTAAAGAATCACCATAGAATTCTGAGTAAAATATGAAAAGACACATCAAAACCACATATGATATCGTCCTAGATAAAACTCCAGAAGGAGTCCTCGTTTGTAATGTGATGAGACTGATGAGACCCCCTACTTGCCTTTATACATTTCATGCTAGACCTGAAGGTGAAAAATATCGTTTATTAGCTATAGTTTCTGGTACTGAAAGAACAGATTATGGTCTTGTTGATAATGAAGTAACTGCTAGATCAAATTTGGCACGTATAGCGCAACAATATGCAATAAACCATGTTGTGACCCGTCTTGGTGGGTCTAGATAAAATGAGCTTGAAAGATTATTATGTAGAAGAAGAGAGAAAAGTTGTGGGTTTTATTGGAGCGTACCAGAAAAACTATGGTCTTAGTGACCTTGAATTAGATATCTCCCATATTACGTTCGAGCAGTATAAAGAGGAAAGATTAAGACTTTGTGGTATTAAAAATGAAGGGGAAAGAATGAAGCAAACTGCGTTGCTAGAAGTAAGAGTTTTAAAACACCACTTGCAAGGTTTAACTAATATTCTTTTTGGGATTGGGGAAAGACATGCCAACTGATATTCGGACTCGCAAACTTGCACAGCTCGCTGTAAGACGAGGAGTTAATGTTAAACCTGGGCATAAGGTAATTATTTCTGGTAGTAGTGAAGCGATTCCTTTTTTAGTTGAACTATATAAAGAAATTATTCTACAAAGAGCAATTCCGATTGTTAAAATTGGACTACCGGATGTAAATGACTTTTTCTATAAATACGCGACAAAAGAACAACTTGAATATTTTCCAGATTATTGGTTTGATACTATAAAACAAGCTAATGGATATATTGGCGTTAGTACTGAAACAAATACGCGAGAACTAACAAGTTGTGATTCTAAAAAGATGACTGCTCGTGGAAAAATAACTCATAAGATTTCAGATTATGTCTGTAATGAAAAAGACAAAATAAAAAGATGTACTATTGCTTATCCGTGCTTGGCTCTAGCGCAAGACGCTGAAATGTCTTTGACTGAATATGAAAATTTTGTTTATGGCGCAACAATTGGTGTTGACTGGAAGAAATTGCAAATAATTATTGATAAAATGCTTTCAAAATTCAAGAAAAACTCTTCGGTACATTTGGTTGGCGAAGGAGTGGACTTGAAAATGAAAGTACACGGAGACAGGGCTATTAGTGATATGGGTTTTGATAATATGCCTGCGGGAGAAGTTTTCATGGCACCGGTTAGAGAAAGTTTGAACGGCTGGATTAAATTTGATTATAGCTCTATTGAAAACGGGAAAGAGGTTTGTGATATTTATTTGAGATTTGAAAACGGAAAAGTTGTAGAATCTAAAGCTTCTAAAAATGAAGATTTCTTGAAGGAAATGTTAGCTACTGATGAGAATGCATCTTATGTTGGAGAGCTTGGAATTGGATGTAATCCGAAAGTTACCAAATATATGAATAATCTTTTGTTCGACGAGAAAATCGGCGGGACAATACACTTAGCATTAGGAATGGCTTACAGGGATAATGGTGGAGGAAATGATTCTGCGATACATTGGGATATTGTCAAATCAATGAAGAAAGCAAAACTTATTGTGGATGGAAAAGTTATACAGGAGAACGGGGAATGGAAGTTGTAATAACCATCTTAAGCCAGCTCATAATTTTATGATATCATTGTATTATGTTGTAGCGAGAAGGAAACATGCACAGGATATTCAAACTAGAGAAAGGGGATTCCCTAGGTGTTTTGGGTATTCTAAAAATGAAAGGGAAAAATTTGTACGTAGAACTGATGGAATATTGAGAAGGAATCCAGAATATGATGTTGCCAAATACTACCCCAAGACCGATGATGTTGAATTAATACGAATGAGACCGCCTACCTTATTTAGAATAAAATAAGTTCATTTTTAAGATTTGCTACCACTCTATAGATACATCTTTAGGAAGATTTAAAAACCTCTATTGAAATAAATATTTATGACACACACACGGGATGCGACTCAAAAATCGGCAGTAGATGGATCAGTGCCTAAAAGAGCATTGGTTTTAGAAACAGATTTGCAAGTGGGCAAACTATTACCTTATTTATTCAATATGTGTGGATACACTGCAAAAACTTTTTATAAAGAAGAAGATGCTCTTGCGGAAATAAGAAAGTCTTATGTTCAACAATTGCCCTACGATCTAATGTTTTTGGATATCGGATGTATTCATCCTTCAAGAGATGAACATGTATCTCGAAGAATAGCGGAAACATGCGGAAGAAGTATCTCTATGAAAACACAATTTAATGGTGAAACTATTGCTCTTACTCTTGCAGAATCCCATCCCGAATTACCTGTTATTTTGGCGGTAAGGGACACAAGAGGCTACAGGGCATTAATAAAAGAACACAACATCTCAAACCTTAGGCTATTACACAAGCCATTCATGGCAAAAGAATTTTTTGAAGCTCTTCCAAGAGTTGGTGTTTAATTTAATATTTATCTTATACTTAATGATATAATTTTTATATTAATTTTTTATTGCAATAAACCATCGGTCTACCTTGTCTGGCCTATCTCTACTTTTCCAAGTTTTTCTAAAATGATTAATCGAATATCTGTGATTTGGTCCGTACCATGGATCAAAAAAGTAAATATATTTTCTGTCTATTTTTCTAACAACAGAATAATGGTCCATCGGAAACCCGTGACTTTTGTCTTTGGTGTCAATATAACAAACAATGATTTGATATCCTGATTCAATCAGTTTTCTGATTTCGGGGATACTACTACTCCCACTAATATGATTTAATTTTAATTTTTTAACAAGTTTATAAAAATCTTTAAACCATGTCCCTTGATGGGGCTTGCTTTTTGTAAATTTTGCTATTTCGGTCTCTGATTTTTTAATTCCAAAATGCTCTAAAACCATTCTCAATGATGCTGGACCACAAGTGTGGGTTGTTTCTTGTTTATAATATGGAAAAGTCATCTGGTAGAATTATTAATTATACATTTATATATCTTGCCAAAATTTTTGTAGAGTTGTATTATTTAACTCAATAACTTACCAAAAAAATTAGTATATTCCCACGATACCAGGAGAAGGTTTAAAAACCCATTTTTGATAAGAGAAATATGGTTAGAGCAACATCTGCGGATGTTTCACTACCCATTTTAAAAAACAAAAATTACAAAATGGTTAATGGATTAGCATATTATTTAAGACAAGCTTGGAAAAAGCCTGATAAAGAAACACTTAGAAAAAGAATGATCGAGTGGAGAGCTTCTGATTCAATTGTTAGAGTTGAAAACCCATTGAGAATTGATAGAGCACATTCACTTGGATATAAGGCGAAGAAGGGAGTTTTCGTAGTTAGAGTAAGAGTTATTAGAGGCGGACACGTTAGGCCAAGACCAAACAAGGCTAGAATAGGTAGAAGATTACATACAAGACTTAATTTAAAGATGAATTATCAGCAAATTTGTGAACAAAGAGCTGCTAGAAAATATCCTAATTGTGAAGTTTTAAATTCCTATTGGATAGGAAGAGACGGAATGCATTATTTTTACGAAGTTATATTGGTTGATAGAGCTGCTCCGGAAATAAAAACAGATAGACAGTTGAGTTTTGTGAATAAACCTGCAAACTATAAGAGAATATTTAGAGGATTAACTTCTGCTGCTACAAAGGCTAGAGGGTTGCATAATTCTCCTTTTAAGGTTCCTAAAGTTAGACCAAGTTTGAGAGCTAATAATAGACAAGGAAACTAATCCTAACATTTTTAAAGTTGCTTTTATTCTATTAAATATGCCTAATAGTACACATTCTGACCGGAAACCTATTTTCTTGACCTTGAAAGAAAGGAAGAAGTGTGAAGCGTTAGCGGATTCTCATAGAGCTATGGCTAGAGGGAAAACTGGTGATGAGTCGATGCTGGATTATGGAAAAGCTGCTTCTAATTATTTACTTACTAGAAATTATGCGTTGGCACACGAAATGAAACAACTCGCAAAAATGGTTGGAACAAAAGAAAAACTTTCTCCTAATATGCTTAATGACTCTATGGCTGCATCTATAATTAGTGTTGGGTTTCTTGGCGGGCTTACTTTCTTATATTCTGGGATTAGTGGAAATGCAATTGTAGATAGTTCAACGAAACCCTTTAATTGGATTGGGATGCTTTTACTTCTAATAGCTATTATGTTTGGTTTGTTTTATATTATTAAAAAGAAAAGAAAATAGATTTATAAGAGGGGTTTGTTAACTCTAATGATGCTTTCAAGTAGAAATATAGTTTATAAATTCCATAAATGGAAAAAACAATTATTATTTGCTGATAAAATTATTTCTGTTATTGTTCTGCTGCTTTTGGGACTTACTAGGCCGGACTTGCTTATGATGTCTGTGTATATTCTACTTATACCGTATCTATATTTGACTAAAAGAAAAAATGCATTAAATCATCTTGCTATAGCTTCTATTGTTTCTATTATATGGGTTGTTTTTACAAATAAATATTATAATTATAATTTTGAAACGTTAAAAATATTTGGGCTCAATTCTTACCTTTTATTTGCGTTTGCTACTGGATTGTTTGCTGTTTATATACTATATTCTCATTGGGAACATAAATTAAGAACATTGAATAGTAAACTTCTGCTCTTTATAGTTCTTTATTGGCTATTATTAATTTTTGTAGAAACGATTGCTTATCATGTTTTTAATATTCATAATATTGCTAATGCAATATATTCTGGATTGCCATTATGCGATTGCCTACATGCACCTAGATGGATGCAAGCTGCCTATTTCCTAATTGGGCCAATTTATTTTTTAATTTGCGAATTTCTTGGATTTGAGAATCCTCATTTTGTGAGAAAATAGATTTATAAATATGAAAATCCTAAATAGATTATGATAAAAAGGGTTGAAAGAGGTTTTGGTAAGTTTGTTCTCCTTGGAATTATACTTGTTTTGATATTTCTATCATATAGTATTGTTTCTCCATATTTGATTGTATTACTTTCGTCTTTTGTATTTGCATATATTTCTAAGCCTTTGTTTGATTTTCTTAAAAAAAGAATGAATAAGAGCGTTTCTGCGATTTTATGTATGTTATTAATTATGAGTTTATTTATTATTCCTATAGCTCTCTTGACGACTCAAATAGCCACACAGGCGCATGAATCTATTGTTCAGGGAGATTTTAATGATATAATAGATACGGTAACTTCTTTCCCTTATTTAGAAAAGTTTGGGTTAGATATTAAGGTTGGAATTGATAAATTAATTTCTTATGTCTTTTCTGTAGTGAGTAGTGTTGCTTCTGCATTGCCGTCTTTATTTATCTCATTAATATTGTTTTTATCTTGTGTATTTTATATTTTATATGATTGGGATAAGTTAATATTTAATTTAAAAAAGTTTATACCATTTGATAATAAAAATAAAACGATACGGGAAATTTCAAGTGCTACTCATGGAATTGTTTATGGGTATTTGTTGATTGCACTTATTGATTTTACAATTGCGGCTATTGGGTTGTACTTGATTGGCGTTAGGTTTTCATTATTACTTGCATTCGTGATTGCAATTATGGTATTTGTTCCTGGACTTGGGCCTGCTTTAGTATTTATTCCTCTTATTTCCTATTTCGGGATAATTGGTGATTGGTTTAGTTTTGGAGCGATAATGGCTTTATGGTTAATATTATCTTTGTTTGTTGAGACTTTCTTGTCGTTTAAAATATTGGCTGGGAATACGAGAATACATCCTATTATAATGTTATTAGGAATACTTGGCGGGACTTCGGTATTCGGATTGTTTGGCTTTATAGTTGGTCCGATGATATTAGTTTATACAATAAAAATAGTTCAGGGATTATTGGATAGGATTTAGGAATTATTTCTTACCTAAAACATAATCGACTCTTTCTCTGAAGTCGTGCTCGGACAGTATTGTTTTTTCTGGAACTACTAATCTATTTGGTTTTGCTACAGTGGGCATTATGGTATGAAGCTCGTTATTAACATAACTCATCACTATAGCATACCCTGTTTGAAAAGCCTGGTAACTTGATTCTCTTAATTCTGGAGAAAAGTGTCTAAACTTCAAGCTAGTTGGATGACTCATAGTATATTCTGAAAAAAAATCGTCTCTAAATAATTCCATCTCTTTTTCTGCATGTTGCCAAAACGTATCTCCTCTTTCTCCACGCTGAACAATAAACGGGCATCCATCTTTTCCGAATGATCCGCTTTTGAGTATTGCTGAGAAATCACACATGTCCACGTGCATTTTTCCACACCTTCTACCAAGAACAAAATTTCCAATGTGGCTATTTGTATTGTATAATTTTGCTCCCCAAGTTAAACCACGAGCATTTAAGAAACCCATGGCTTTGCCCGCATTGTGCGCTAAATAATGTACCAATTCGTCTCTTTCTACTCTTTTATCTCCTGTTAGTTCTGTACGAGTTAGTTCGTATAACGCTTCGTCTAGTCTAGTGTCTGCCGTTATTTGAAAAGCAGAAACAAATGCCGAGCCACGACCATAATATCCTCTTTCTGCAAGATAAATAAATCCATCTAACAAATCCATTTTTACTGAAGGCTTATGGTGAGTTAAATTCAGATGATCTAGTTTTCTCTTTCCCAGGGCATACTGTGTTAAAAATTCCTTAGCTTCTTCTGGTTTAAATGGCGGAAGAAAATATTCTACGTAAGCCGGTTTCATACAAGAAAAATCGAATCCTGTTATATTTAAAAGAGTAACCCAAGTTAATTCATTATAAGCTTCAACTACCTCTAGTAACCCCCTTCTGGCCCCCACTGATCTTTTTCTTGCTGGGCCTATAAATGGCCTTTGTGCTTCGAAAGTTTTTGGCGCGACACCTTTTAATCTAAGATACGTTCCGTTTGGTTCCATAATTATAGCGCTTCTCAAACCAGAAGTTATACCCTCATGGGAAATATTCGTTGGCTGGTCTAGGGCCGTTACTCTTTCCTCTAACCTATCTTGAACAAACCAGGCTCTTGGTTCCCAGTTGCCGCTTCTTAATTTCTGCATTCTAAGTTTTTTTCTTGGAAAAAATAATAAATCTCCACCTGCTTGGTTTTGAGCTATTTCTGCAGGAGTTGTTTCACCAGTTATGGATCTAAAAAAGTCTATTTCTTGGTCTCTTGCCAATTCATAAGACTGTCTAATGTTTTGTAATTCTTTCATGTGTTTTACCTTTCTGGCATTCTAAAATTATATTGAGTTATATTTCTTTGACTACGTAATTCTTTTGGTAAATCACAGACATAAACTTGGGCAATACTCCCATCTAATGCTTCAAGTTCTAAAAATAGCTGATTATCTCCTACATATCCGCAATTTAATCTGCCATCGAATAAACGGTCTAAATTACATATAGATTGTGCTCTTTTATCCTGATCTGGATTCAATAAGGCAGTTTGAGCTACGGCTGCAATCATACTTGCATAAGCTTTTCCTAACGTAGCTGTTAATTCTAATGTTTTCATGAAAAAAGTTACTAATTCTTGTTTTTAAATGTTAATACTGCAAATATATATTACTTTACGTTAATTACTTTTCCTCTTTTGCCAACCTGGAAGATTCTTGTTCTGCCGATCTTTTGTTCTAGTCCTTCGGCTTCGTGAATATGTGAGGAAATGAAGACGTCTGGATGAAAATAATCTATAACCGTTCTTAGCACTTCGCTTCCTGGAAAACCTGAGAATTCTGCTAAGGTACCACTTGCGTGTATGTGCGAGACCAAAACCTTTTTTGTTGGTCTGTCTTTTACCTTCTCAAAATTCTTTATTAGTTTGTCTAGTGTCTTTTTATCGTCTATATCTAGTCTAAAATCTGGAGAGCCTACGCCTATAATATCTACTCCGTTGTAATGTGTGTAAATACCGTCTATGTTGTTAATTTGATACATATCTTTTAGGGTATTAGCTTCTGTTGTGGTGTCCCAATTGCCTGGGATGAAAATTACTTTTTGGTTTCTCTTTTTGAAAGGAGCTATTATTCCTGGGGAGGTTTTTTGCCTACCGTGTAAATCACCAGATAGAATTATTAGGTCTACTTTTTCTTTTTCGGCTTTTTTTGATAGAGATTCCGCTACTGTGGCGTTACCGTGAAAGTCGGCGGCTGCGAGAATCTTAAGACCTTTGATTTTTTCCATGAAATATTATATTAAAGTAGATATTTAAATAGTTGTTTTAATAATTCTCACAAGGGTAGCCCATTTACTTTTGCCACGACCTTGAATACGACTACTAGAATACCTCATTATTTTTTGGCAGTGGGAAAATTATTGTTCGAGGGGGGAAATTTTGTTAGTTTTCTAGCAACCACTTCCAAAGAGGAATAAACCTAATTTTTCCTTTAATGCCGAACCATTCAATTTCCTCTTCTCCTTCTTTGCTAGAGGTAATTACTAATAAATTTTTACATTTTAAGGCATCTCCTGCTTTTAACAATGCCCTTACTTCTCTGTCTTTGGTCTCCGTTTTGTCTAAACTATAACAAACTTGAATGAGTTGCTTAACCTTGATTCCTTCTTTTATGACAAAGTCTACTTCTTCTTGTTGTTGATTTTTCCAGTAATAAAAGTTCAATTTTCCTTCCAACTCTAATCTTTTTAAGGCAATAGCCACTGAATTCTCATATAGCTTGCCTAAATTTTGGCTTGAACTAAATGCTCTTGCGTGTATAAACCCGTTGTCAATACAATAAATCTTTTTTATAGAAGTTATCTGCTCCTTAATTTTATAAGAAAATCTTTTAAGGCTAAAAAATATGAAAGATTCTTCAAGGTATGTTAGGTAATTTTCAGTTGTATGTGAACTCTTTATCCCCGCTATTTTGCCAAGTGAGTTAAATGAATACTCATTACAAATATTTGAAAGTAGTTGCTCGGATAACTTTTCTATCGCCTGAGCAGATCTTATTTTATATCGTTTTATTATATCTTTAAAGATTATAGAGTTAAATAATGTCGACAGATAATCTTTGTAATTTATCTTTTTTATTAGAGGTTCTGGATATCCTCCGTATGTCAAATAAGTCTCCAATCCTTCTTTAATCTCTGAAGTAGTTAATTCTTTTTTATCAAGATAAAGATATTCCTTAAGGGAAAAGGGCAACACGATGAGTTGTAAATGTCTCCCTGTTAAATGTGTAGCTAATTCCTTACTTAGCAAATGAGAGTTGCTCCCAGTTATTACTAAATTAAACCCTTGTCTTTGTAGTCTATTTACAAATAGTTCCCATTTTGGAAGATTCTGAATTTCGTCTAAGAATAGAACTTTTGGATTTTCATATATAGAATTAATTGCAGAAATAATTTCATCATAATCTTCAGTTTCAATTAATTTTTCATCATCAAAATTTATATATCCAAATTTATCCTTTTTACTAAGTGCATGAAGACTGAAAAAAGACTTACCCGCTCTTCGGGGTCCAATAATGACTTTAATTAAGTTATTCGATAAGTCCAATTTAATATTGTCTCTTTCTATATATCTCTCGTTGAGTAAGGCGCTTAATTCTCTCTTCTGAAGTAATAGTATGTCTTTTATCATAGTTATTGTATTGCAATATAGTTTATAAATATTTGTATTATAGATATTTAGTAATTTCCTTTGTATTCTTAGATAGAATTATTTATCAGTTCATTTAGTTTCTTGTTGTTGGCAAAAATCCAAATTATTTTATCTTCTTTGAACATTATCTTGTTTGATTTTTCTAGATATTCTAAGATTAGTTTAAATGTCTGATATTGTATTCCTTTTGATAGACTTTTCCAGAGTTGCATTCTTGTAGGATAGTCTTCGTAGTTTTGTATTGCTTGCTCAACTAATAGGATCGTGTCTAAACGTGGATAGTGTAAAATGTTTATTTTTGTTTCCATTTTCTAGTTGTATATACTTATACAATTAGCTTTTTAAAGGTTTTGGTGAGAATTTTTGGGAATGTAGAACTCAAACTTTCTTATAAATAACAACTTGCACAGATTGGAGATTGCGGAATTCCTCTTCTCTGAGAATCTTCATATGCTTCCACTGCACGTCTTATCTCTTTTCTTGCATATCTACTTTGTTGTACTGGCGTTGGTCTTGGAACTTGCTCTCTGTATCCTGGCGAACATCTTAAAAATGCCAATATATCTTTTCTTAGAGCTCTTCTTTGCCTTGCGTCACGTTGCTCTGGGGATTCTTCCACTCTCGCTAATCTTGCCTGATGTGCGATTCCATATCCACTAATACATCTATCCATAGTAAAATTTAGATTGATTCCTTTATATATATTCCGAACTCAAACTTTTTAAACGTCTCTTCTCCGAGTTTGGAAATATACATTCTAGTATAACATTATTTTTAAAGAGAGAAAATGTTGATTTTTTATGGATTTGGATAATGTTTCGTTAGATGAAATAAGAAAACGTTTGTGGACGGAGGGAGTTGATTTAAAAACTATTTTAAGCCGATCGACAGAAAAAGTAGGAATGATTGATGCTATGCCTCGGCAAAATAGGTTGGCTTATGTTGAATCGTTAGTAAAAGAGAGGGGAATTTCTTTCGGAAAAGCCAGGGATATGCTACAGGCGAATCCAATTCTACCTGATGAGTCTAGGCAGCTTTTTACAGAAATAGGAAGCTACTTATCTTCTGAATTTGGAATGGCTACTGACTATGGTATTGAATTTCTAGAATCTCGAATAATGTGTCATACTAATGCAGATAAGAAAACAATTTTAATACCAGAAAAATTAGGCATAGAGGCGCCTTTTACGATTTCTTTTGCGCAGGCTCAGGCTTTTCAATGTGAAAATTCTTCCTTGGTAAGAGAGCTAAGAGCATCTAAATCTAAATCAACCACGTGGCAAATAAGGGGTTTGCTCGAAGGGTTTCCAGGATTTATCACACTGAGCTATTGTAGAGCAAGAGATGAAAAAGTCGGAAGAGGATTTTATAGTACAGATGTACTTGATATATATTCCTTTGGCCGTCTTGAGAATGTGGCGAAAGGAATTGATTATTTTGCGGGGATAATGGCGGGAGAGGGCCCGAGTGGAGTTACCGAAGCGATACGCAATTTTAGAACGGATCAAGAACTTGCTTCTCATTCGGATGCTGTTTTGAGACAAGCTATTGAAAGATCGGGCGCGTAAATTTAAGATAGTTATATTTTTATATGGCTGTTTGATAGATAGATTATGCAATTGAAAGATATTAAGAACTGGAATCCGGAAGTTGAGAAATTAATTACGGCTGAATGGAAGAAGTCTAAGATGTATAATTTTGATTTTAAGACTAAGAAAAAAATATACTCTATAGATACGCCACCACCATACGTTAATTCTCCTATTCATATGGGTCACGCGATAACTTATTGTTTTATGGATTTTTTCGCTCGTTACAAAAGAATGAAGGGATATGAAGTACTTTTTAGACTTGGATTAGATAATAACGGTTTACCTATTGAAATGGGAGCGGAGAAAAAGTATAACGTTTCGCCTTTTATTGTTGGCCGTGAGAAGTTTGTTGAGTATTGTAGAAAATTATTGGAAGAAGCTGGGACGGCATCTATAGATAGTTTCGCTAGGTTAGGAATTTCTTTTAATTCGTATGAGATGGATGCCTCAATTGGTGGAATATATGAGACGGATTCGCCTGAGTATAGGGCTTTGACGCAAAGTACTTTTATTAGTTTGTATAAAAAAGGATTGATATACGAAGCTAAGAGAATAAATAACTGGGATCCTAAGTTGAGGACTACCATAGCTGATTCTGAAATTGACTATAAAGACTTACCCTCTACTTTTAATGATATAAAATGGACGGTTAAGAATTCTAAAGAGGAAATAATAATAGGAACGACTAGACCGGAGTTGATTTGTTCGTGCGGAATGGTTGCGTATAATCCTGAAGATAAAAGATATACACATTTAGAAGGCAAAACCGCTATAACGCCACTTTTTGGAATTGAAGTACCGATAAAAGCGCATCCTGTAGCTCAGATAGACAAAGGAACGGGTCTTGTGATGATGTGTTCGGCTGGAGACTTAACAGATATACAGTTTTTTAGAGAGATGAAGTTGACTCCTAAGATTTCTATAAACCAGGATGGAACGATGAACGAAAACGCTTTGGAATTTAAAGGATTGAAGATAAAAGAAGCTAGAGCGAAGATAATTGAGGTTTTACGAGAGAAAGGGTTATTAGTTAAACAACAACAGATAACGCATAGAACTCCTGTTTCTGAAAGAGGAGGAGCGGAGATTGAATTTATTGAGATGCCTGAGTTTTATTTGAAGCAGTTAGAGTTTAAAGATGATATGCGTAAGATAGCTAAGAAGATAACGTTTTATCCTACAGAGTCTAAAAAAATATTAGATGATTGGATAGATTCTGTTTCTATAGATTGGCCTATATCTAGACGTAGATATTACGCTACTCCTGTACCACTTTGGACTTCGGGAGAGTATACTGCTGTACCAAAACCTGGGAAGTATTTGCAACCGTGGAAAGAGGACGTGCCTTCTGATGCTGAAGTTTGGAAAGATGGGAAGAAGACTGACTTGAAGGTTTCTGAGATTAAGAACTGGGAAGGAGATAAGAGAGTGCTTGATACTTGGATGGATTCTTCTATATCTGAACTATTTATATTAAATTATAAGACGGATGAGGCGTTTTTTAAGAAAGCTTATCCGGCTACGTTAAGACCGCAGGGGAAAGAGATAGTTAGAACTTGGTTATATTATACTTTACTTAGAGGATACTTGGAGACTGGTAAACCTTGTTTTGAGAATACTTGGATACACCAACACGTACTTGATGGCTCTGGACGTAAAATGTCTAAATCACTTGGTAACGTTATAGATCCGCAAGAGTTACTTAATAACTACGGAGCTGAAGCGATAAGAATTTGGGCTGGGACGGAAGGAGATTTGAGTAAGGGAGACGTTCCGTGTTCGAAAGAGAAGATAAACGCTGAACTGAAAACGATAAATAAGTTACTGAACGTTTCACGTTTTATATTTCAGTTTGAACGAAAGACTAAACCCAAGAAACTATATCCTATTGACGCACTGTTTATTGATTATATGGAAGACTTGACTTTACGAGCGGATAAATGCTATTCTGATTACGAGTTTCAAGCTATTGTACGAGAGCTACGAACTTTTCTTTGGGATTTATTTGCTTCGCATTATTTAGAGATAGTTAAGAATAGAGCTTATAATCAGGATAAGAACTTTAGTTCGGATGAATCGGATTCGGCTAAATATTCACTTTACTATTTACTTGAAAGATTTTTGACTTTGATTTATCCTATTATACCACAGATTTCATCGACGATTGGGACGGAGCTGGGACTAGATTTACTTAACTCTGAATTTCCTACGGCTAAAAAAGGAAAATCTGACTTGAAACTGATTGCTAAAATAATGGAGTTCGATTCTGAAGTTTGGAAAATAAAGAAAGAGAAACTACTTGCGTTAAATAAAGAGATTTCTGGGATTGACGTTCCGAAAGAGCTAAAAGAATTTGAGAAAGAGTTGAAGGTTTGCCATAAATTGGCGGGATAAACCGATGAATAACGAGAACCTAAAAAAACTATTTATGTGGCTTTGTGTGGTATTTCTTTTAATGTTATTTATTATCACATCCTCTGTTTTAAAAATTATGATTGGGATTTCTCTATTAATTCTACTTCTTTTTATAAATTCTACAGAGAGAAAAATAAAGAGCTCTATTTATAGTAGGGCCTCAAATGAAACATTTTTTGATGCTATTAAATGGGTTGCCTTTGGCATTTTTGTTATAATTTATCCTATTTATTTGAAAACCAATACTACATTTTTTATTATTACAATATTAATATTTGTAGCTGTTTTGTTTATTCTAAATATACTAAAAGAACGTGAGTATAACAAAAATTAAACCTTTTAAACTTGTTTAATCCTAAGACAACTTACAAACATTTTTATACGTGTTTTGGTTAATAATAATATGAAAATTTTTGAATGGTTTAAAGATTTTTTTGAATCAGACGTGGGGTGGGAAGAAATAAAGAGTATACCTTCTTGGGCTATAAGGATATTCCGTAAGGAATTTAACAGAAATTATGTAAGGGGTAATAGAAACCCATACAATAAAAATTATTATATTAAAGGCAAATCCTTCTTATATAAAGTTAAAGTAACTGACAACACACAAGGCGGTTGTTATTATTACTATCGGAAATTAAGAAATAAGTAACATTTTAATATCCTTTGAAGCATAATTATATATGGTTCATTGCGAAGAGTGCGGTGTAAAGATAGAGGGAATGCCCTTCAGGTGCCACTATTGTAATCAATTCTTTTGTGGACAACATAGATTACCTGAGGACCATTTTTGCAATAATCTCCATAAGAGAGATGTGTTCGAAAACCTAAAAGACACAAAAACTACGAAAGAAGAATCCTTTATGCCCATGCATAAAAGAAAACAAGGGCAAACCCATGCCAGCAAAAAGACTTTCTTTAAAGAAACAAGAGATAGCCTTACTCACTGGTTAAATGAAAGAGAGCACAATAGTTACGATTGGAAAGGAAGAGTCAACTATCTTATCACAATTGCTTCAATATTTATTGTTTCTATTATTGTATACAAAATTATTTACTCTAATACCTTAAAACTTAACTCAATTAACATTTGGATAATTAATCTCGCAGGGATATTGCTTTTAGTTTCAGTGTTTTTTATTTTAAAATATGGCTGGAAAGTTGCAAAAGAAATTCCAAACATAATAAAAAGACAGAAAAATTGGTTAAGGTGGTTAATTATATTACTAATATTGCTTGTGCTTTGGCAGGCTTATGAGAACAGAGATACACTTTTTGACCCAATCATACAATATAAAGAGAATACTAACTTCTCTTATTTTAATCCTTTAAAAATGTCTATTGGGGGAATTTATAATAAAACAACAGAAACTGTCAATCAAGTAGAATTAAAGATTTCTAACCCGGAGCAATATAAGACCTCTCCCAAGGAAATAAAATTTGGCTCAATAAAGTATACAGTCTACGGTGGGGTAAATAATTACTTGTCTTCGTTATCTGATTCAATTTCATATTATTATGTTCCACCAACAACAAAAGACTTTATTGTGAAAGATTTGGATAATCAGATACAAGATACTTATCTTAAGCCTCTTGTCGACGAGATAAGGAATAAAAATAACAATAACAAGGAGCAAGCAAAGATAGCAATTAGCGCCGTTCAAAACATTCCTTATGATTGGAAGGGACTTGCGGGCACCCCTGAAGGAAGAATGCCTTATGAAGTTCTGTATGATAATACGGGAGTATGCGGAGAAAAATCGCTTTTGCTTGCTTATGTTTTAAGGGATTTGGGTTTTGGAGTAGCCATATTTGAATTCGAAGCAGAAAGTCATAGGGCGGTAGGAATAAAATGCGCAAAGGGGAATTATAATTCTAACTATTGTTTTATAGAATCTACTTCCCCATATCCGGTTGGGCAGATTCCTTCAGACTATGTCGGAGGAGCAGACATAAGACGTGCAACCCCGGAGATAGTTATTATATCCGGGGGGTATTCCTATAATTAACAAACATTTTTATAGATAGGCTACCATGATTCTTTATGGATACGGAAGAAATAATACAACTTCTAAAGAAGTCTGACATTTATGCCGAACATCCGGGGTGTGGTGGTGAATTTAAAATTTCTGATGCTTTACTTTTTGACGGTACAAAACCATTCCCCTTTAAGGCAACGGAAGTCCAAAAGAATTTAGAAGAAGCATTGAAAAAACGGCAAGAAGTGTTAGACAAGAGCATGAAACTAGCAACAACTGGAGCACAAACAACTTCTAAATCTGTTAATGCTGGAAAGTTATTAGAAAAGGTTTTCCCGACTATGAAAGACTTTAAATGGGAACTATCTGACTGTAGATTTTTGGGTGAGCCTATTGATCTCATAATATTTCATGGACTGACTGCCGGAAAAATTGCTTCTATTGATTTTTTAGAAGTCAAAAGTGGAAAGGCTGTGTTAAATAAACATCAGAAAGATGTGAAAGAAGCTATTGAAAATAATAAAGTAAAATATGAGGAATTTAAATGAGTAATTTATTTGAAGAATTTGGCGAACTAAGAAAGATACTTTGTATTTGCCCGTGTTGTGGGGAAATAGTAAGAGTTTCCGACTTACACCTAAAAGTAAAAAAGCCAGTTACTAAAACTTGGCTAGATACTCATGAAGCAAAAATAATGGCCATGAGTGAAAAAGAACAAAAATTTGAAGAAAAAGAAAAGAAACTTAGAGATAAGGCGGTTGAAAAAGGAAGAGAAGAAGCTAAAAAAATAGTGAATAATGTTATTTTGCCTATTTTCAGAAAACTAAAACTTAATCCGTTTGATGTTAAGCCTATTTTAAGTCCTGTAGACTTTTTAGTATTTGATGGAATGACAGAAGAAGAAAAGATAAAGAATATTATTTTCTTATCAAGAGTATCTAAGATAGAATCGATGAATACAATAAGAAAACAAATTAAAGAAGCAATATCTCAGAAAAAATATTCTTGGCAAGTTGGCAGAATTGACGACTTGGGCAATCTTGCGTTTGAGTGATTTCTAACTAGAGACATGTTTAATAATTACTTATTCTTGAATTAGATATGGGAAAAGGTTATAAAATGACTGAAGAGCAGAGACAAATAAATATTGACGCTCAAAAGAAAGCATGGTCTAATCCTGAATTAAGAAAAAGACATAGCGAAGTTCACAAAGGACAGGTTCCTTGGAATAAGGGAATATCTCCTTCTAAAGAAACAATGGAAAAGTTGAGTGAATCACACAAAGGAAAAGTTCCCTGGAATAAAGGAAAACATCCGTCTCTTGAAACCTTAAGGAAATTGAGTGAATCTCATAAAGGACAAATCTCTGGGATGAAAGGAAAACATACTAGTGAAGAAACAAGATTAAAACAAAGTGAATCAAAGAAAAAGATCATAGAAAAAATAAGAGAGAATACCTTAAAACAATATGAGTCTGGTTTCTTTCCAAAACAAGAGAACACGAAACCTGAAAGGCAAATAAAAGAAGAACTAATTAAAAGAGGGTATAAAGAAGGAATAGACTTCATTCACCAGTATAAATTTGTAAATAAATTTATGTGTGATTTTTGTTTTCCTAAACAGAAAGTTATTATTGAGGCATATGGAGATTATTGGCACTGCAATCCAACGATATATTCAATTCCAAAGAACTCACAACAAATTAAATTCTTAAATAAGGGTAAATCAAAAGAGGCATATATAAGAAAAGTAGATAATAATTCTTGGACTTTACTTATTTTCTGGGAGAGTGATCTTAAAAAAGATGTTGTTGAATGTGTTGACAAGATTGAAGAAGCCGTGAAAGGGCATATTTAAAAAGTTAAGATATTATAAATAAAAATGGAAAAACCAACACCACTACAATGGTATAAAGACGGATTTTATATTTCTATTATTTTAAGTGCTGTTTCATTAAGTATAACTGTTTTAATATTTTTAGCATCTTCTAAATTATCCATTGGGGCACTTATTATTACTGCCCTACTTGTTATTGTGACTTATTTTATATCTGAAAATAGATGCCCGCACTGCAGAAGAATTTTCTGCATAAAGAAGATATCTGACGAATTGATCAAAGAATGGACCGAACCAAAAAGATACAACGAACAAACAATTTACTATTATAATGATGGTTCTACACAAAAAGATGTTAAAATTGGAGCAACTAGAACATTTCTTGCTAAATACGAACAAAGAAAGTTGGGTTTTGATTGTAAGAAGTGCGGAAATACACATTTTAGAGATAAAACCTTTTTTGTTAATGAAAGAGAATTTCAGATTGCAAGGGAGAGTGCTACAAAAAAGATTGTTACCAAAGAAAGCGTTATTTCTTTTAATCCAGATTTGTTTACCTCGCAAACTTATGAAACTGAAAGTGGAAAAAGAAAGACAATACCTAAAGGATTAAGATATGAAGTTTGGACTAAAAGGAATGGAAATAACTGGAGCGGTAAATGTTTCGTTTGTAAAAATTCAATAAGCCATACTAGATTTCATTGTGGGCATATAATCCCGGCAAGTAGAGGAGGAAAAGACATATTAAGTAATTTAGAACCTATTTGTGTTGATTGTAATCTGGCTATGGGAAATAGAAATCTTTACGAGTTCAAGAAAGAGCATTTCTCCGATAGGTCATAATGAAAGTATTTTAAAAATGGCAAAGAAAAAACCGAGAACATTGAATGGAACAATGAGACGACTCTCATTGGGTGATGGCCGAAAGACTTTTGCAAGTTCAATACGAGTAAAAAAGAAAAAATTGTCAACTACCCGCGGGCTAAAGCCCGGGGCGTGCTAATGATTGACCCAGTGCTTTGACTGGCTTTCTTCTATATAGTGTTTTACAGACTCGGAAGTTGTATCACCTATACTTCTGCAAAAATATCC
>Ga0268276_1001178_pt1 | contig 26922 bp, 20 predicted proteins | sample saktaG_4_FD_190145 | JGI IMG/M metagenome (GOLD analysis project Ga0268276, IMG submission 190145) | Saline water microbial communities from Sakinaw Lake, British Columbia, Canada - sak_2010_1_5_45m | ecosystem: Environmental > Aquatic > Non-marine Saline and Alkaline > Saline ... | reverse complement strand
CTCGGACTCGAAAATCCGCCGCGAAAGCAAAGGATGGTACATCCCGGGTCGATTCCTCTCAATTTTGGCACCGTCATGAATGTTTATGAATAGGTCAGGCTAGATCTAAATTTCGTTAAGTCCATGAAAGTTGCCCGAGCTTACACGGAATTGGCGGTTAGAGATGATGGACTTATGGTGGGCACTCCTTTTCGAATGGCCAAGGATATGTCTTTGGTCGATGTCCTCAGTAAGGACGGGGAAGTCCTTTTTTCATTTGGAAAGCGGATGTTCGGTGACGATCAGGACTGGCAAATACCGAATTTCGTTAAGATCGACGTCAACAGGAAGGGGGAAGTATTCCTGGCGTTTTGGCATTTTCCGACCGTCTGCAAGTATTCCGCTGAAGGGGAACTGCGCGCCGTTTACAGAATCGTTCATAAAGGGATGAGCAGGGCAGAACAGCTTAACTTAAAAGCGATGAAGGATCCCGAAAACAGGAGGTCTTGGCAAGCCATCTATGCTATCCGCGCTACAGAGAACGGCTTCTTCCTCTTGTACAACTATCCATATACCGAAGCATTGGAGTTTGATGGAGATGGCAAGATGATCAATGACTATTGCGTCGCCAGGTCGTATGATTACTCCGTGTCTGATTTTCTCGTGAAGGAAACGGATGGGATCGAAGTCTTCTTCATGGAAATAGCGCCGGAAAATAAAATCGACGTCTTCCGTCCGGCTATAGCTAAAAGATAAGCTGGGTATGTTGGCCGGAAGGCGCCAAGCGGAGCCAAATGTTGGTAAAGGGTCTTTTCTTATAGAGGGGGTAACAAAAGAAACAGGTTTCGGAGCAAAGCCATTTTGCTTACGTCCTCAACCCTTGGGGGGACTGAACAGCTCCAGGCCGGCGAAGACCATGGCGGCCAGGAGAGAGGCCAGCGCGCAGTACCTGTGGAATTCGAACATGAACTTTTGCCCTGAGGTCCGGAGGAGCGGCATCATGGGCAGGAGTGCGGTGAGGGCCAGCAGGAATCCGGTCAAGGCGAACAGCCAGAAGGCCGCGAGCTTGACCCGGGCCGCCGTGATGCCCATCTTCCGGGGGTCGAAAAGGGCCGGGCTCAGGCTGACCGGCTTGGGGACGGAAATGAAATTCCGGCCCTTTATAATGACGATGACGGCAAGACAGGCCGCGAAGAGGCCGCCGGCACAGACGTGTCCGACGAGAGGAAAGCCGTAGAGTCCGCGCGGGACGAAGATCGCGAAGAAAAAGCCGCTCGCCGCAAGATAGGCGAAGCTTCCGTAAAGGCCGACAAAAAGCCACTTTTCGAGGACGGGGAGGCGCCACAGGGGAAGCGCCTTGATATATTCCCACCAGGCCTTGGGCGAGGCCTTGCGGGCCGATTGGAGCGTCCTGAGGGCGAGCCAGGCGGCGTACTTCTTGAAGAGTTCGGAGTAGAGGATGGTCGCTCGGGCCTCTTCGCGGGTCGTCCGGAAGCGGTGGAAGGCGAGGCCGGCGACAACGCCGATGAAGGAGAGAAAAACGATGATCGTGAACATCATGGTTCGGACCTTTTCTCGAGGAAGCCGGCCAGACGCCCGAGGAAGAGCAGGCCGGCCAGGAAAACGAGCGCTCCGATGACGAAGGCGCAGACGGCCAGGACGACCTTGAACAGCGGCCGGGTGATGAAGGACAGCCCGAAGAACCTCTGGAAAAGCCCGCCCAGGCCCATGAAAGAGGCGGCCGATCGCTTCTCCACATTGGCCGTCAGCAGGGGACCCGTTCCCCGCAGTGTGGTGAAGAAGAAGTCCGACCCGCCGCTGTGACAGTCCGTGCAGCCGTTCCAGCCGAGCGATTGCTGGGCCGGGCGGACGTTGTGGGCCAGGGGCCAGGTCACGGGCTCGGCAGCGGCGTCGCGCTTGGCGGTCAGCTTGCCGTCCTTGCCGAGCCGGAACATCCGGCCGCCCGAGATGTAGACGAGATCGGATCTCTCTCCCGATCGGGCGAGCGCCTCGAGAACGAGACGGACCTGCTCCTCGGTCAGCGTCTGTTCGGTCCCGGCTTTGGCTGTCACCGTTCGGATGTCGAAGTCCGAGGCGAGCGGGGCCAATGTCCCTTCGGCCAGCCAGCCGGGCCCGGCCGCCCCGGCGAACTCGGGCGGCGCCTCCGACATGTCGAGAAACCCGTCGACGAGCCGGTAGAGCGTCTTCTTGACGATGATGACGGGTTGGCCCGGGGCGCCTGGGACCGTGCCCAGCGCCTGGAGGAACTCCAGGAGCCTCGTCTCGACCGCAGGATCCTTGTCGGCCGCGTCCGGGTCGAACTTCGGAACGAGCGGCAGAACGTCCCCGCCTTTCCCGATGCCCCAAAGGGCCGGCGTGTCCGCCTTGGCCCCCGCCCGTTCCGACGCGTCGATCCCGCCGTCCACGTTCGGGGCGAATACGAACCGGCCCGAGACGAGCACCGGCGTTTCGTCCTCGGCCATGACCTGGCTGAGGGCGATGAGGATCCCGGCGATCCGTTCCTCGGGCTTGAGGATGTCGCCCGCGGCGGCCTCGACGTCCTCCGGCTTGAGCGGGACGGCCTCTTCCCCGCTTATCTTCGCCCAAAAGGCCGGCCAGACGAGCCGGTGCGGAGAGATCTTATGACGGGCGTCCTTGGCATAAACAGGTTCGATGACCGCGGGCAGGTCCGTCGACCATTTCGCCACTCCGTAGATGCCGAGCCGGTTGGCCCGCGACGTCCTGACCCGCGTGAAGCCGTCCGTCGGTTTCGGCCCCGAGTGGCAGACCGTGCAAGCGAGCCGTTTGAAGTGGACGAGCGGCAGGCCGGTGTGCTTGGGGAAGGGCGCGCCGAGCCGGCCCGGTACGACCGACTTCTCGCCCGCCGCGTTCTCGCCGAGATGACAGCCCCGGCAGGTGAAGGATTCCGCCGTCGTGTTCCCGGTCTCGGCCGCCTCGCCCTCGTAGCCGCGGACGATGGCGTGGCCGAGGTTGTTCCTGTGGCAATCGGTGCACTTCAGGCCGGCCGTCGAGTGGACGTCGGCGTCCGCGCTCCACTGGGCGGCGTCCACGGGCGAGACCGAGTGGCAGGCCAGGCAGCGGTCGTCCGACGGCGGATAATTGAGGTCGAAGAAGATCCGGTGCTTGGAGTCGAAGTCGACGGTCCTGTACTTGACGGACGGAACGACGGCCCATTCGTGGTCGTCGAGGTTGGGCCCGTCGTAGATGTCCCAAGTTCCCTTGAGACGGGAGGCCATGCCGCCGACCTCGCCGACGCCGCCGGCCGCCGTGGCCGCCCAGCGCAGGTTTTCGCGGAGAACCTGTTTGGCCCACTCGCTGGGGTCCTGTCGTCCCGATTTGTTGTGGCAGGCCAGGCAGTTCATTTCGGCCTTTCCGGAAACGCTCCAGCGGGACGCGGGCTCGGCCAGGACTTCCTCGTCCGGGGGCTCGGCCGGGCCTCCGCCGGGGAAATGCCGGCCGAAGAGCAGTGTGAAATCCCAGGTCGTGAGGCCGAGAGCCATGGGGTCGAAGGTTCCCGCCCACTTCCTGTACGAGAGGGGCAGGATCGTCCCCGTCTTCGGGTCGACTTGCAGCCAGGGTTCGCCGGACCGGCCGCTCTTCGTCGCGGTCATGGCGTTGAAATGCCACCCGCCCTGGATCGTCTTGTAATCGTGGCACGGGCCGCAGGTGAAGCGGACCGAAAACGGCAGGGGGTCCGTTTCGGTCGGGATGATGGGCTCGTCGTTCTCGTCGCGAAGCGGGATGAGGTGGGCCGGCGTCGTCCGATTGCCGTCCCAGACGGCGTGTTTGGCATCCTGGCCCGCGGCCGCGTCGGGGCCGGCCGAGGCGAGGGCCGAGACGGCGAGCGCCAAGCCCAAAGCTCCGACGGCGTATCGTCCGGCGCGGCTCATGCTTTGAACTGCTCCGGGCGGAACTCCACGATCCGGCGGGCCTTGACGGCCTCGTTGGCCTTGAGCACGGCGACGCAGGATTCGTAGGCCAGTTCGGCCGGACAGTTGAGCGGCGTCCCGTGCCGCACGGCGTCGAAGAAGTTCTCGAGATGCGGCTGGTGGGCCGGCTTGGCCAGCTCCACGGGAAGCGGCCAGCGTCCGGCCTCGGCCGTCACCCGGACGTCGACATAGACGTTCTTCGTCGTCGACTTCTGGATGGGCACGCTCTCGGACTCGAGGAGGCCGGCCTTGGCCAGGGAATCCCATTCCGGGGCGTGGGGCTCGCGCATGGCCCAGTTGCCGCGCTGGGGGATCTCGGACAGGACGAGCGAGCCGTTCTCGCCCATGAACGTTTCGTAGAAGCCGCCGTGCTGGGTCGTCGTCTGGACCTGGTAAAAAGCCCGGGTCGTCCCTTCCTTCGTCTCGAATTCGTAGATGGCCATGACGTTGTCGTACCATTCCCAGCTCTTGTAGTAGTCGAGGCCGCCGCTGGCCACGACCGACTTCGGGGGCACACCATGCACCCAGCTGAAGAGGTCGATCTGATGGGAGCCTAGGTCGACCATGGGGCCGCCGCCGAACTTCTTGAACAAGCGCCAGTTGCGGAACTCCGTCATCGATCCGTAGCCGTACTTGTCGAGCGTGGCCTGGTCGATGACGTACTTTTCCGGCCAGCCGAGAAGGTCGGCCTTGGCCCGGTTCCATTGGGCGAAGGAGGCGGTCACCCGGCCGAGGAGGCTGCGCTCGCGGATGAGGCGGTCGATGGCATGCTTGTAGCGCGGGTTGGAGCGTCGCTGGTGGCCGATCTGGAGAAGCTTACCCGTTTCGCGGGCGGTCCGAACCATGGACCGGGCCTTGTCGAGCGAGTTGGACATCTCTTTTTCGCAGTAGACGTGAAGCCCGGCCCGGAGGCAGGCGTTGGCGTGTTCGGCGTGGAGCCAGTCGGGTGAGGCGACGACGGCCGCCTGGAGGTCCTTTTCCGCGGAAAGGAGCTCGCGATAGTCCTCGTAGACGGTGGCGACGTGACCATACTTCTTGAGGTAGTTCCCGGCGTACTGCCGGCTGTAGGACCAGATGTCACAGATGGCCGTGATGCGGACTGACGGGATGCGCAGCATCGACTCGATGAGGACGCGGCCCTGGGCGCCGCAGCCGATGACGGCGACGCGGAGCTCGTCGGCGCTTTTCGCGGCCGCGGCCTGAGGAGAGGACTGGCCGAAGGCCGTCCCGGCCAGGGCGACGCCGAGGCCGGCCGTCGCCGAGGATCTGAGGAAATCGCGACGCGTGATCCGGTCTGTCGCCGGCGCTTTTTTGGATATGCCCATAAAACCACTCCTGCCTCGGTCGAGGCGGACTCATCATACTATAAAACGGGGGAGGAGATGAAGGCGGAAAACCGGCTCGATCAGCCGCGGCCGGCCAGTCCCTCGAGCTCTTTCCGGCTCTCCGGGGTCGTGATGAAGACGAGGACGTCCTTCTCCCGGAGAACGGTGTCGGCCGGAGGATTGAAGACGTAGCCGGGGCCGCCCTCGCGCTTGACGGCGACGAGGAGCGCTTCGCGCTTCTCCCGGATCGTCGTCTCGGCGAGCGTTTTTCCGGCCAGGGGCGAGCCGGGCCCGACCGAAACCTCGTCGACGCGGAAGGCCTTATCCCTCTCCCGGAGCATCATATCGAGAAAGGTCACGGCGGCCGGCCGGACCAGCTGGGAGACCATGCGCATACCGCCGATGAAGGCCGGCGATACGGCGTAGTCGGCCCCGGCCCGGACCATCTTGTCGTGGGACTTGACGTCGATCCCCTTGGCCACGATCCGGATCCGGGGGTTGAGCTGGCGGGCCGTGACCGTGACGAAGAGGTTGGCCTCGTCGGTGGGCAGGGAGAGGAGGATGCCACGAGCCCGTTCGATCCCGGCCTTTTTCAGCATCTCGTCGTCGGCCGGGTCGCCTTCGACGAAGAGAAAGGGCGCCGCGGCCGAGGCTTTGTCGATCTTGGCCCGGTCGGGTTCGACGACGACGAAGTCGCGCTTTGTCGTCAGGAGCTCATGGATGATGGTCTGGGCCGTCTCGTCCGCGCCGCAGACGATGTCGTGGCCTTTGAGCCGACTGATGTCCTTCTCCATCTTGCGCCTCCCCAGGATGCGTTTGAACTCCCCCTCGACGACGAACGCGGTGATCGAGGTCACGGCGAAGGCGATCGTCCCCAGGGAGAGGATGATGTAGGCCGCGGCGAAGACGCGGGCGGCCGGGTTCCCGCCGAGGTCGTGGGTTTCGCCGTAGCCGACGGTGCCGACGGTGATGACGGTCATGTAGACCGCGTCGAGGAGGGACCATTCGGGCCCGCCGATCATCTTGAAGCCGCCGACGCCGATGAGGAAGACGGCGACGAACAGCCCGAGGGAAATGAAGATACGCTTGCGGCTGTCCATCGTGTTCCGGCGTCCGTCGCCCCGATTATACGAAAGCGGCGGCGCTTCCGCAAGGCGGCGCTCAGCGCTTGAAGAGATGGACGAGCTTCTTCAGATATTCGAGGATGGACGTCTTGTTCGTGCCGGCCTCGATGTCCCGGGCGGCCAGGTCCTTGACCTTCCGCAGGGTCTCCAGGTTCGCCCGGTTCCGGCCGCTGACGACCTCGGCCACCGCCTCGGCCAGCTGGGGGTTGCGGGCGAGCAGTGCGGCGAAGGCCCCGGCCCGGATCTCGAAGAGCTCGGCTTCGTCGGCGACGACCACGGTGGCCGTCCGCGGCATGCCCGTGAAGAGCGACATCTCGCCGACGATCCCGCCCGGCCCGACCGTGAACTCCGTCGTGTAGGCCTTTCCGTTCTCCTCGTAGGCGATCTCGCCCTTGACCCGTCCGGCGGCGACGAGATAGCAGACCTCCCCCGGTTCGCCCTGCCGGAAGAGAACCTCGCCGGCGCCGAAGCGGCGGCGCTCGGTCGTCGAGGCGAGCTCCCGGATCTCGGATTCTGAGAGGAGCGGCTGGCCGGTCTTTTCCCCCTCCTGGATGCTGAGGAACGACGACTTCGAAAAGTCACGGTAGTTCCGTTCCTTTTCCGTGGCGATCTCAGCCACTTGGTCCTCCGACGGCCGGAGGGCGCGGAGGACGCCCCTCAGCTTGCTCTCGACGGGGAGGGGGATCTCGACACCGCGCCGCCGCAGCTTGTGCCAGACGAGCCGGCCGACCTCTCCGGTGATGTCGGGTCTTCGCCCGAAATCGGAGATCCAGAACTTGAGGGCGTAGGTTATCCCGAACTCGTCGTAGTTGAGGATGTAGGAGGCCGGGGCGGGGGCGGCCAGGACGTTCGGAGCTTCTTTCGCCGCCTCAAGAAGAAGCTCGACCACCACAGCCGGCGGGGCAAGGAAATCGACCTTGATCGGCAGGACGATGGCCGAGGCCCTGTCTGGAAGGGAGAAATTGACGATCGTCTGCGAGGCGACGACAGTGTTGGGGATGACGACGATATTGGAGGTCCGGTCCCGGAGCCGCGTCTCTCGCCAGTTCGTGTCCACGACTTGGCCTTCCGTCTCCCCGATCTTGACCCAATCGCCGCGGCCGAAGGATTTCGTGTAGTGGAGCGACATTCCGGAGAAGACGTTGCCGAGCACACCTTGGAGGGCCAGGCCGAGGACCGCGGTCAGGATGGCCGAGCCGGCCAGCAGGGGTGTGATGTTGAAGCCGAGGAATTCGCGGAGGATGGCTAGAGCGGCCGCGATATAGACGATGATCAGGAAAAATCCGTGGAGGACGCGGGGCAGGGGAAACGGCCGCCCTTTCTTCTCGTAACGCACGCGGACGAGGCCGTCGAGGAGCCGGACGAGGAAGAAGATGACGAAAAAGACGAAGGCGGCGTCGACGAACCTGAAAAACTCCGCCCCCAGCGGAAGCGCGGTCCGGAGAACCGGCAGCTTGGCCAGGCCGGCGGCGGCCAGGAGAGAAACCGGAAGGAGGAGCCGGGACGGCAAGCCGGTCGCGCCTCTTGTGCCGGCGGTCGCGGGCCGGACGAACACTCGGCGGAGCAAGGCCATGACCAGGCCCGCCAGCGCGATGAAGAGGAGAGCGAAGAGGATCTGCCCGTATAGCGTCAACTCCGGAGAGAAGCTTTTCTCCATGGCTCATTCCTTTCCGAGCTTGAGGCCCTTGGCCGCCGCGAGCGTCGCCGGGAACCGCCCGCGTGCCTCTCCGAGGATAAGGTCCACCGTGTCGTCGGTGTGGGCGGGGTTGAGATGGGCGAGCACAAGCGACCCGACCCGGGCGGCGGAGGCGAGCCGAGTCCCAGCTAGCCAGGTCGAATGGCCCCAGCCCTTTTTTTCGGCTTCGTATTCCGCGGGCGTGAACGTGGCGTCATAGACGAGGTATTCCGCGCCGCGGACGAAAACGGCCAGGCGCTCGTCGATGCCCGCCTCCGGGTGCTCCGTGTCCGTGGCCAGAACGAAACTCGTCGGACCGGCATCGAGCCGGTAGGCTACGCTCCCCTGGGGATGGTGGAGAGGGCAGGCGGAGATGGCGATGCCCCCGGCGAAAGACCCCGGCGCGAAGTCCCGAAATTCTTTTCGGGACGCCGTCCGTCCGAGCCCGAGGGGAAAATAGGGGTAGGCCATCAGCCCGGCCAGGGCCTTTTCCGTCTCCCGGGCCCCGGCCGGGGAATGGACGACGAGCGACGTCCGGGGCGAGAAAAGGGGCGCGAACACAGGGAACCCTATGATGTGGTCGAGGTGGAAATGGGTCAACAAGAGGTCGATCCGGATGTCCCCATCCCCCCCCTCGGCCATGATCCGGTCGCCCAGCTCGCGGAAGCCCGTTCCCGCGTCGATGACGATGTGCTCGCCGGGCCCGACCCGGACCGATGAACACATCGTGTGCCCGCCATAGCGGGCCCAGGCGGCTCCCGGCGCCGGCGCCGTTCCGCGGACTCCCCAGAATTCAAGTTCCATGGACCTATCCTATTTTTTATCGAGCTCGAAGACGCCGTCCCAGCCGGCGGGCGGGGGCGAGGCGGCCGACCGCCGCGCCCGGCCGGCGTAGACCGCGGCCACGGGGTCACCGGCTAGGGCTTCGAACATGGCCGCGGCCTCGGAGAAACGCCGTGCCCGGTAGGTTTCGAGGGCCCGGCCGAACGCGGCCGCCTTCTCGGATTCCTCCGCCGGCACGGCCCCCTTTTCCCCGAGAAGCTCGAAAACGCGGATGGGCTGTTTTTTTCCGACGACACGGATGACGTCCACTTCCCGGGCCAGGATCTCGTCCCGCACGCGCCGCTCCGTCTCCTCGCCGACGAGGGTCGAAACCCCGTAGACCTTGCCGGCCCCTTCGAGCCGCGAGGCCAGGTTCATCGTGTCGCCCATGGCCGTGTAGTCGAAGCGCCGCTCCGAACCCATGTTGCCGACGACGGCCGGGCCGGAGTTGATCCCGACCCTCATGCGCACCTCGTGGCCGAACCGGCGGCGGAAGTCCTCGCGGCGTTCGGAGAGGCGCCTTTGGCAGCGGAGGGCCGCCCGGCAGGCCCGCAGAGCGTGGTCGGGAAGGTCGATCGGCGCATTCCAGAAAGCGATGATGGCGTCGCCCTCGTACTTGTCGAGGGTGCCGCCGAGGTCGAGGATGATGTCCGTCATCTCCGAAAGGTAGGCGTTGAGGAGACCGACCAGGTCTTCGGGCGAGAGGGCCTCGGAGATCGAGGTGAAGCCGGCGACATCGGAGAAAAAGGCGGTGATCTCCCGCCTCTCGCCGCCGAGCCGGAGAAGGGTGGGATTCTCCAGGACGCGGTCGATGACCTGCGGGCTCAAATAAAAGCGAAAGGCGCTCTTGATGAAGCGTCGCTGGCGTCCCTCGATGCCATAGTTGAGGAGCGACGCACTGATGAAGGCCGTGACGCCGGCGAAGGCCGGGGCGACGAACTCGACCCAAACGCCGGTCCGGACGGCAAGGAGGGAACCCGCGGCCGCCAGGGCCGGCAGGGACACGCCGAGGGCCGCCAGGTGCCAGATCTTTTTCAGCATCGTCGTCCCGATCCCGGCCAGGAGGGCGAAAAAGAGGACCGAAACCCAGGTGACGGCGGCGGAGGCCTCGCGGACGGCGCCCCCGTGGACGATGTTGTCGAGGGCCGTGGCCAGGATCTCCATCCCCGGATAGACGCCACCGAACGGCGTCGGGCGGAGGTCGTACAGTCCGGCCGCCGTCGTCCCGACGATGACGGTCTTGCCGGCGAATTCCCGGGGCGGAACCTGGGGTTCGAGGCCCTCTTCGATGTGGGCCTGGGAGTTGATGATCGCGCCGATCAAGATGGTTTTATACGTCCTGCTCGGGCCGAAAAAACGGAGGATCATGTTTCCCGAACGGTCCAAGGGGATTTTGCGGAGGTCCACCCCTTCAGAAGTGAATTCGGCCATGGCCAGGGGCAGGGCCGGAAGGAGCCGACCCCGGTAGCGAAAGACGAGCGGCAGCCGCCTGTAAACAGAATCGCCGTCCGGGACGAACTGGACGTTGCCCAATTTAGCGGCGGCCGCGGCCAGGACGTCGACCGGCAGGGACACGGATCTTGCCAGAGGGACTGCCCCCGTCTCTCCCGGGGAGGGGACTGTCCCTCTGGGCCAGGCGGAACGGGCGAGGACGTCTTCCTCGGCGGGATCCGCTTCTCCTTCGTCGGCGCTCAGGAAGAAGGGGAGCACGACGTTTCCGGAGCGGGTCATGGCTTCGGCGAAGAGCCGGTCGTCGTCGACGCCGAAGGTCGAGGCCTCGCTGAAAATGAGGTCGAAGAAGACCGCCTTGGCCCCGCCCGCCTTCAGGAAGTCGAGGACGCCGGCGTAGATCTGCCGCGGCCAGGGCCAGCCGAGGCCTTGCTCCTTCGCGAAGACGTCCAGACTGTACTGGTCGACGGCCAGCAGGACGATGTCCTCGGAGGCCTGCTGGGGATCGGCGAGAAGCTGCATGCGCGCGTCCCAGGACTTCCACTCCAGGGGCTGGAAGATTTTCAGGAGCCCGAGGAACAAGGTGAGGGCGAAAACGGCCAGGCCGACGGCGAGGCCCCGAAGCGCTTTCTTTCGGGCCGGAGATCTCATTTTTAGGTTCGGCATGGTCCCTTCATATCACCTCCGGGCGCGAAAGCGCCGAAGCCCGCCGAGCCCGGGGCGCGGTCAATGCAGGTTCTTGACGGCTTGGGCGAACCGGGCCGTCCGGACGCCGAGCTTCGCCGGCGCGGCGCCCAGGGCCGCGATCTCGGGCTTCACCCGGGCCAGCCGGTCGGCCGGGCTGGGATGCGTCTTGAACCAGCCCGCAGCCGGGCCGGAGGGCTGGTTCTCTTCCATGTTCTTGAGGAATTCCGCCAGCCCGTTGGGCGAGTAGCCCGTCCGGAAGGCGAACGTGATCCCGAGCTTGTCGGCCTCGTACTCGAACTTGCGGTCATAGCCCCGCTCGACCAGGGTCTCGACGACGTCGCCGAGGACGCCCTCGAAGATGCCGGTGACCTTGGCCAGCTCCTCGGAATTGAATTGCCGGGAGGCCTCGCTGCCGAGGACCTTGAAGGCGTCGATGAGACGCGACTTCTTGATCGACTGGAGCCCGTGCCGCTCGGCGACGTGGCCGATCTCGTGGGCCAGGATGGCCGCCAGCGTTTCCTCGTCGCCGCAGCGTCTGATCAGGCCTTTGGTGACGAAAATGAAGCCCCCCGGAGCGGCCATGGCGTTGACCTCGTCGGTGTCGAGGACGAGGAAATGATAGCCCCCGTAAGTCTCGGGTCGGTCGGAATTGTAGGCGATGGCCGTTCCCATGACATTGATATAGCCGTTCAACGCTTTGTCGCCATAGGGTTTGTATTTGGAGAGGATGAGGGCGGCCGTCGCCCGGCCGATGTAATATTCCTCTTCCTCGGTGATCTCGGCGAACGTCGAACGCAGGACCTCCGCCGTCTTGACGATGGCCTGGGCGTCCTCCCGGCTGACCTTGCCCGTCGAGGCGATGATGTCGGCCGCGCCCTGCTTGACGGCCTGGCAGCCCGAAAACGAGAGGGAGACGGCGACGGCGATCGATACCAGGGCTTTGGCGCGGGCGGTCATCGGGAGCCTCCGAATTCGCCGAGCTTCCCTTCTTTCATGAAGGCCTCCACTTCGGCCGCCGTGGGCTTGACCTTTTCCATGGCGTCGACGGCCGCGAAGTTGGCGGCGGCGTTCCCGGCCCGGTACTTGTCCTCGACCTGTTGGTTGAAGCCCTTGGCGGCCAGAGCGACCTCGCTCGAGGAGGCCTGCGTTTTCATGTTTTTGTCCATGGCCAGGAGGTCGAGCTTCTTCACCTCCACGGCCGTCGAGTGGAGCCATCCGACGACCCCGGCCTTGGTCTTGACCTTGACCCAGCCGTCGCGGGCCTCGAGCTTCTCCACGGTATCCCCGGCCTTGATGGCGGCGACCGCGGGAGACGTGAACTTGGGATCGCGCCTGACGCTCGTCGTCTTGATCTTGACGACGATGGTCTCGGCCAGGAGAAAGACGAAGACGGCGAGCACCGCCGTGATGAGGAACGTCAACCGAGCGGGCTTTTTCATCCGTGCCTCCTTTACGCGTTGATCCGTATCATATTACTTCTTCATGTCCTTGTCGAAAGCCACCTTGGACGGCGAGAAGTTCGTCGCGCGGACGAAGTCGAGGGCTTCCTGGGCGCCGAGATCGCGGTCCATGGCGTTGTCCTCCCACTCGACCGAGAGGGGACCGTCGTAATTGACGGCGTTGAGCTCGCGGATGATGGCCTCGAAATCGACGTCGCCGTGGCCGAGCGAGCGGAAGTTCCAGCCGCGGCGGACGTCGCCGAAGGGCAGGAACGAGCCGAGGATGCCGGCCTTGCCGTCGAGGGTCACGGCCACGTCCTTCATGTGGACGTGGTAGACGCGGTCGGCGAACTCGCGGATGAAGAGGTGGGGCTCGACGCCCTGCCAGACGAGGTGGCTGGGGTCGAAGTTGAGGCCGAGGGTCAGCCGGCAGTTGAAGACGTCGAGGAGGCGCCTCGTCGTGTAGACGTCGAAGGCGATCTCGGTCGGATGGACCTCGAGGGCGAACTTGACGCCCTGCTCGTCGAACTCGTCGAAGACGGGCGTCCACAGGCCCAGGATCTTCTGGAATCCCGCCTCGACCATCTCCTCGGTCGTCGACGGGAAGGAATACCAGGCCTTCCAGATGGGCGAGCCCATGAACCCGTTGACGACGTAACAGCCCATGTTGCGCGCGGCCCTGGCCGTGGCCTTCATCTCTTCGATGGCCCACTTGCGAAGGGCTTCCGGTTTGCCTTTGACGAGATCGGGCGCGAAGCCGTCGAGGCGCGGGTCGTATTCGTCGCCGACGCACTGGCCTGCCAGATGCGCGCCGAGGGCCCAACACTTGAGGCCGTGCTTTTCGAGGACGCGCTTTTTCTCGCGGACGTAGGCCGGGTCGACCGCGGCCTTGCGGACGTCCATGTGGTCGCCCCAGCAGGCGACTTCCAGGCCGTCATAGCCCCAGCCGCCCGCTTTTTTACAGACTTCTTCGAAGGGCAGGTCGGCCCACTGGCCGGTGAATAGCGTTACGGGTCTGGGCATGGTTCTCTCCTTGTTAAACAACATCAGGTTGCGATCGGCGGGATCTCGCATATCCAAGAGGGACACGCACCGAATGGGGACATGTTCCGAATTCTCTGGAATTCGGTACGTGTCCCCGGCTTCCCAAGTTCATGTCCCCATGTCCACCCAGACCGAGCCCTTGGCCGAGCTTTCGACGCATTTCTCGATGTAGCGGACGCCGCGAACCCCGTCGTCGATCCCTGGGAAATCGAGGTCGTCCGCCGCGAGCGCCTCGCCCCGGAGCTTCTTGCCCAGGGCCGTGATGAACGTCGAGTAGATGTTGGCGAATCCTTCGAAATAACCCTCTGGATGGCCCGACGGCAGACGCGACAGGCCTTGGGCCCGCGGCGACATCGGGTCGCGGCCGCGGGAGATCGTCCCGGTCGGCCGGTCGAGGAACGAGACCCGGGCCGTGTTCGGCGTCTCCTGGAACCACTCGACGGCGCCCTTCGTCCCATAGATGCGCAGGCGAAGAGCGTTGTCGTGGCCGAGGGCGATCTGGGAGCTCCAGGTGACACCCGTCGCTCCTCCCTTGTAGTTGATCATGATCGTGGCGTTGTCGTCGAGGGGGCGGCCGGGGCCGAACCGGTCGAGGCGAGCGCAGAGCGATTTGATTCTCAGGCCGGTCATGTGGCCAACCATGAACTCGATGTGACTGCCGATGTCGCCGACGCAGTTGGAGATCCCGGCGAGCTTAGGGTCTGTCCGCCAGGCAGCCTGTTTTTGCCCGGTATCCTCGAGCTTCGTTGTCAGCCATTCCTGCGGATATTCGCCGTTGACGAAGCGGATGTCGCCGAGCTCGCCCCGGGCGACGATGTCCCGGATGTGCTTGACCATGGGATAGCCCGAGTAGGCGTAGGCGACGCAGAAGAGAAGGCCCGTCTCGCGAACGAGGCAGACGAGGTCCGCGGCGTCGCGGGAGTTCGTCGCCAACGGCTTTTCGCAGACGACGGCGAAGCCGTGCTCGAGGGCCAGCTTGGCGGCGGCGTAATGGGTGCTGTTCGGAGTGACGATGCTGATGAAGTGGGGCCGGTCGGGGCGCGCGGCTTCAGCCCGGATCATGTCTGAAAAAGTCTTATAAAGGCGTTCCCGGGGGAGGCCGAGGCCGTCGCCGTGGGCCAACGTATTCTCGTAATTTTGTGAGAAGGTGCCGCAGACGATCTCCGCTTTGCCGTCCATGGCGATGGCCTTACGGTGGACGTCGTCGATGAAGGCGCCGGGCCCGCCGCCGACCATGCCGTAGCGGAGCTTCGGCGCCTTTGTCGCCGAAGCCTGTCCTTCGATCATCGTGTACCTCCGATTAAAAAGGCTCAAGCCTGCTTTTTGCGCCCATATCAACACCGTTCAGATATTTCCCAGAAATGCGGCTCCGAGCCGCTCCGCCGCATTTCTGTTGGTCGCTCCTCAGAATCCGCTCCCGGAGGTAGGTTTGACCCCTTCTTCCCCATCTTCGGCTCACGCCTAGGGCGTGCGGCGGCCGAGGGCTTGGCGGATCCGGTCGGCGGCCAGCCTGGCTTCCTTAACGACGGCCGTGTCGGCCTGGAGCGACTCCGCCGTCTTCAGCCCCGAGATGCAGGGAAAACGAACGAGCATGCCCAGGATGAGCTTCTTCTCTTCCGGCCGAGGGGCGACGGCCAGGGCGCGCAGGAGGTCCGCGACCGCCCCATCGGGAGCCCGGTCGGGTTCGAGGCCGATCATCCGGACGAAGGCCCGGACGGAAAGCACGCGGTGATTGAGGGCGAACGACGACCGGGCAACTTCGTAAACATCATCCCGGGCCATGCCGGTCGGCCAGTCGGCCAGGGCGCGAACGGCCGCGTCGACCACGCCTTCGTCCTTGTCCGAAAGAGCGGCCCGGATGAGGGCCAAGCTGCTGTCGTCGCCGATCTTCCCCAGGACGCGCAGGAGGTCGACCTTTTTCTTGGGGTCTTTTTCCGCGGCCAGGAAGGCCTTGACGGTCGCCGCGCGGCTGAGTTCCCTCGGGTTGGTGCGGGCGATCGCGGCGACGGTGTCCTGCATCGACTCCCGCGCCGTTTCGTCTTCAAGACCGAGAAGGAGCCCGATGAGGTCCGGGAGGTCGGCCGTCCCGGTGATATCGCGGAGCGCGACTGCCGCCTTGGCCTTGAGCAAGGGCGAAGCGGACTTGACCATGTCCATGAGCGCGGGCTTGGCGCCTGTGACGCGGCGCGCGCCCGCCGCCCGGACGAGCTCGGCCTTGACCGCGTCGTCGGACACCTGGCCAAAATGGGCCAGGATCACCGGATCGACGTCCGAGCCTCGGAGCAGGGCCAGCGATTCCCGAGCGGCGTCCTGTTTGGCGCCGGAGGTCCGGGCCGCCTTGGTCGCCAGGAAGGCGACCGATTTCGCGCCGCCGGTCTTGCCGATGGAGCGGAGCGCGGCCAGTCTCACAACGAGGGACGGATCCTCCGCGGCCGTAAGGAGATAGGGGCCGACGACGTCGGCGGGGTAGCCGCCCAGGACGGCCGCGAGCGGGATCCTGGAGTCCTCGGGAAGCCGGGCGAGGAGATCGGCGGCCTGCCCGATCTCTTGCGCTTTGAAAAATTCCGGGACCAGGGCGATCGCCGGCGCGTAGAGGACGGCGTCCTTGCCGGCAAGGGTCTTCAGGATGAGCTCTTTCCCGCCGCCGCCAGCCGCTTCGATCTTCCCCTTGAACGCGGCCTGCCGCATGACGGGGGGAAGTTTTGAGGCGAAGAGCTTGTCGTAGATGGCCGCGGCCTCCGGATTATCTTCGGCCGCTAGCAGAAGGGCCGATGCTGCTTCGAGCTTGAGCTGAGGGCCGGCCTTGCCCAGCACCGCGGTGAGGGCCCGGACGGCATCCGGGCCGCCGACCTTGCCCAGGGCCTTGACGGCGTCCGCGGCCAACGGGAGGTCCTTGCCGCCGGCCAGTTTTTCGAAGGCCGGCATGGCCGCGGCCGACTTCCGTTCCCCGATCGAGAAGATGATGCCGCGTTTCATATCGCCCTGGGCCTTGTCTAAAGCCGTCAAAAGCGCCTGATCGGCCTCGCCGCCCGGGATCCTCTCCAAGGCATAGCGGGCCGCGTCCGTCGTCTCCGGCTTGAGGACGAGCGCCGCCAGAACGGGCACGGAATCCGGGCCGCCGATGAGCCGGAGCGCCCGGCAGGCGGCCATCAGACCGCCGGGCGCGGGCGAGCCCTGGATGAACTTCAGGAGGGCGGTCTCGGTCTCCCGGCGGGCCCGCGGATCGTCCTTGTGCGAGAAGACGTAGGCCCGAAGCCCGAGAGGAGCGCCCACTCCCAGGTCGAACTTGTAGTTCGCGAGGTCCCTGAGGATAGCGTCCAACGAATCATAGATCAGGGCGAATTCTGCCTGGGGCAGTTGTTGGGCCGTTCCCACAGGAGCGAGCATGCTAAGGCCCAACGTAGCGGCCAGAGCGATCCCGGTGATGCTCTTACCGAAGCTGCCATGGTTCGTTTGCTGGTCTTTCATGGGTATGCTCCTCACTCCGGCAGCTGCCAGGGTTTGCGGTACGAGTGGCCGAGGAGCCGCTCCGCCTCGGGGTCGCCGATGATGGTTTCGGTGGCCGGGTCCCATTTGATCTTTCGCCCGACCTCCATGGCGATGACGCCGAGATGGCCGACACTCGCCGAGCGGTGGGCCGTCTCGGCCGGGGCGACCGTCTTGGCCCGGCTGCGGACGCAGTCCAGGAAATTCTGGTGGTGGTCGCGGCTCTTGTACAGCCGCGTCTCCTCGGGCCCGATGCCCTCGCGTTTCAGGCTTTCGGGCTCGGTCATGAACTCGCCCCGGTCGACCCAGACCCAGCCGTATTCGCCGATCCACTTCGCGCCGCTCCAGATCTCGTCGTGCCCGCCGGCTAGGACCATGGGTGTCCCGTCGGCGTACCTGGCCTGGACATAATAACGGGTCGGGCTGTTGTAGATGCCCGACGTCGGGAACTCGCCCGTGGCCTCGATCTCGACCGGGCCGGTCTCGTCCCAGCCCATGCCCCAATGGGCGATGTCGAGGTGATGACCGATCCAATCCATATATTGGCCGCCGCCGAAGTCCATGTTCCAGCGCCAGTTCATGTGGACGCGGGCCTTGCAGTAGGGCCACCAGGGCGCGGGCCCGACCCAGAAACCGTAATCGAGATTCGGTGGCGGGGCGACGAGCGCCTCCTGGCCGAAAGTCCCGGCGAAGTCGTAATGTCCCGAGGGGAGTCCGACCTCTATCCGCTTGACCTTGCCGATGCGGCCGTTGCGGACGAGCTCCGCGGCCTGGTGGAAGTTCTCGACGGAGCGCTGCCAGGAGCCGGTCTGCCAGACCCGGCCGTAGCGCTCCACGGCGTCGCAAAGGGCCCGGCCCTCGCGAAGGTTGTGCGTCAGCGGCTTTTCGCCGAAGACGTCGAGACCGGACCGGAGCGCGGAGATGGCCAGGATGGCATGCCAGTGGTCGGGAACGGCGATGGAGACGGCGTCGAGGTCCTTGCGCAGAAAGAGCTCGCGGAAATCGTGGTAGGTGGCACAGGCCTTATTGCCGTACTTCTTGTCGGCCATGCCCTTGGCCCTGGCCAGCGGCTCTTTGTCGATGTCGCAAACGGCGACCCACTGGACCTCGGGCTTTTCGAGGAAGTTGGCCATGTTCCCCGGGCCCTGCATGCCGAAGCCGATGCCGGCCATGACGATGCGGTTCGACGGCGCGACGGCCCCGTCCTTGCCCAGGGCCGCGGCCTTGACGATCGTCGGGAAGCCGGCGACGGCCGCGCCCCCGGCCAGGGCGGCCGTTTTGATGAATTGCCTGCGGTCCATTTTCGTGCGTTTTTCGCTCATATGGCTTCCTCCATCGTGCCCAATCCGCCGATGCTTCAGACGAGCGGCGTTTGCCCCGGAACGGCGACCGGATCGACCGGGTTCGGGCCGAACTCGTACTTCGCCGGCGCTAATTCCAGCTTGGAGGCGTTCATGGCCCAGTCCCAGCTCAGGGCCCGGCCTGTGTAGGCGCTCATGCGGCCCATGATGGCGCAGAGCGTGCTTTCGGCGACCCTCTTGCCCTCGTTGAGGGGCTTTCCGGCCCGGATACTGGCGATGAGGTCGGTGTGCTCGACGACATAGGGGTTGAGCTCGTCCCCCTCGAATTTCCAGGCGCTCGGGCCGGAGATCTCGCCGTAGCCGAAGGCGTGGCCCTTCGTCCCCACGATCTTTTCCTCGACACGGTCGGCGCAGCCCGGGGTCTGGCGGCACATGCTCATGACGCGTGCGCCGTTCGGGTACTCGAACTCGACGGCGAAGTGGTCGAAGATGTTGCCGTATTCGGGGGCCGTCCGGACCTGCCGGCCGCCCATGCCCATGACCTTGACCGGCGTCGCGCCGAAGGCCCAGTTCATGACGTCGATGTTGTGGACGTGCTGCTCGACGATGTGGTCGCCCGACGTCCAGGAGAAATAGAGCCAGTTCCGGCACTGCCATTCCATGTCGCTCATCTCGGGCGTTTGCTTGATGACCCAGAGCTCGCCCTGGTTCCAGTAGCACTGGCCGCCGACGACCTCGCCGATGGCCCCGTCCTGGATGCGTTTCATGACCTCGAGATATTTCTGCTGATGGCGGCGCTGGGTACCGGCGACGATGGCCAGGCCTTTCTTCGCGGCGAGCTCCGAGCTGGCGATGACCGACCGGACCCCGACCGGGTCGACGGCCACCGGTTTTTCCATGAAGACGTTCTTTCCCGCTTCGATGGAGGCCTTGAGGTGGATGGGCCGGAAGCCGGGCGGCGCGGCCGTGACGATATAGTTGATATTTTTGATCGCGAGCAGTTTCTTGTAGCCCTCTAAACCGGTGAAGCAGGTTTCCGGCGTGACTTTGACCGCGGCCGGGACCTTTTCGCGGAGCGTCTTGAGGGATTTGTCGATGCGGTCCTGGAACGGATCGAAGAGGGCCAGGATCTCCACTCCGGGCGAGGAGTTCACGGCGTCGATGGCCGCGCCCGTACCCCGGCCGCCGCAGCCTATGACTCCGATGCGGATCGAGTCCGACCCGCCGGCGCAGCGCCCGCTGGAGCCTGAGACGGCCGCCGCGAGTGTCGCCATGGAGGCCACCGAGGTCGTCTTGATGAAGTCCCGCCTGGTCATGCCCAGGATCCCGTCTTTCTTTTCGTTGGTCATGTGCTCTCCTCCCTTTGATTTAGAATGCGTCGGCGGCGCGGTAGGCTGCGATGAACGCTTTTTCGCCTTCCAGGCCGGCCTTGCTCTTGCCGTGTTCGAGACAGAGCACACCCTGGTAGCCCTTGCCGTGGATGTGCTTGAAGATATTCCGGTAGTTCATCTCGCCCGTGCCCGGCTCGTTCCGTCCCGGCGAGTCGCCGACGTGGAAGGCCGCGATCTCGTCCCAACAGGCGTCGATGTTGGGGATGATGTTGCCCTCGGTGATCTGTTGATGGTACATGTCGTCGAGGATCTTGACGGACGGGCTCCCGACGGCCCGGCAGATCTGGTAACATTGGGCCATCTTGGTCAGGAAGAGGCCGGGGTGGTCCTTGGGGTTGAGCGGTTCGAGGACGATGATGAGTCCCGCCGGCTCGCACAGCCCGGCCAACCGCTTGAGGTTCTCGACGACGTTGGCCGTCTGGTAGTCCCAGTCGAGGCTCTCGTCGTAGCGGCCGGGGACGGCCAGGGCCCACCTGCAGCCGGTCCGCCGGCCCGTTTCGATGGCCGTCTTGAAACGCCCGGCGAGCATGTCGAGGACGGCCGCGTCGCGGGTGACGAAGGACTTGACCTTGAAGTCGGCGTAGACGACGAACGGGCCGATCGTCAGGCCGAGCCGGGTCGATTCTTTGGCCAAGGCCTCCTGATCGGCGGGAGTCCGGCCCATCAATCCGTTGTTGAACCAGGCCTTGAAGCCCTGGTCGGCGATGAACTTGAGCTGGTCGGCGGGAGCTTTCCCGGCGTGGGCTTCGAACGTCCCCAGCCCTGGCGCGTACTTGAGTTTGAAGCCGGCGCCTGAGGCCGCCGCGGCTTTGGCCTGGCCGGAACCGCGAAGCGGCGATAGGGATACGGCCGCCGCCCCGAGTGCCGCGGTCTTGAGGAAACCTCGCCGTGTTGAACGGTTGTCTCGATCCCCCATGGACACCCTCCTCACCGGGATTCCGGGGCGGCGAACGGACGGACTCCGAGGGTTCTTTGCGCGCCCACGATAGGGAGATTCTATTAAAAGGAGAGGGTGAATTCAATCCCCTTGGCGGGATTCCACGGACGCAAGTCCGTGGAGCTTTAACCGCGATGAACCAATGGGGGGATTTGACCCAAGTCGGGGTATGACCTACACTGGAGAGAAGAGAGGCCCCCATGAAACCTTGGATAGTGATCTTGATATTTGTCATCGCCGCGGGCGCGGCCAGGAAAGCCGGCACCCAAGTGAAACCGCTCGAGGTCGTGCCCTTCGTCGACGTCCAGCGGTACCTCGGGACCTGGTATGAGATCGCGACCATCCCTCAGCGCTTCCAGAAGGGCTGCGTCGGCGTCACGGCCCACTATTCGCTCCGGGCCGACGGGGATATCGACGTCGTCAACGTCTGCCGCAAGGAGACGCTCGACGGCAAGCAGCGCTCGGTCCGCGGCAAAGCTTGGATCGTCGACAAGACGACCAACGCCAAGCTCAAGGTCCGCTTCTTCTGGCCGTTCTCGGGAGCTTACTGGATCATCGAGCTCGACAAGGACTACCAGTGGGCCGTCGTCGGCCACCCCAACCGGAACTACCTCTGGATCTTGAGCCGGACGCCGCAGATGGACGGGGCGGTCTACGATGAGCTTCTCAAACGGATCGCGGCCAAGGGCTACGACCTGAGCAAGATCAAGAAAACCCTCCAGCCCTCCTAAAATCCTACTAAAACAGTAGGAAATAGGACAGGGGTGTCCCCCTTTTCGGACATCTGACGGTTCCCGTTCCCAATCCCGCCTCCGCCCCCAGCCGCCATGCGCCTTGGCATGAAGCTTGCGGTTCTCCTTGAGTGGCAAGCATGGAGCAAGCCAAAAAGATTCGACAGAATGGAGAATTCGATGAAACTCTTAAGAATCGCGCTTATCGCGCTTGTCCTTTCGGCAGCGGTCTATCCGCAGACGGCCGACCTGGGAATGGGCGCCTTTTCCAGCGATAAAGGTGCCATCCTCATGACCGTCGACGCCAGCCTTGTCAACCGGACCGTCGGCAGTCCCTACGTCATGTTCGTCGTCTACCTGGGCTCCAAGGACCAGGGCCAGGCCATCACCGTCGCGGCCAAAGACGTGGTCATGGTTTACAAGGGACAGGAATATCCCATGCCCTCGGTCAAGGAGCTCAGGGCGAATTACAGCGGCGAGATCCGGGACCTCGATTTCTATCGGCGCCTGGGCAAGGAAGCCGTCGCCGGTTCTTGGGTACGGATGTACCAGTTCCCCGAGAGCTCGAATTTCTTTCCCCCGCTTACGCTGGCCGCGAGACTGCCCGCTGACGAAGGGCACATGGTCGGCTATTGGGGATTCCTGACCCCCCTCTATTTCAAGAACCCCGGCTTCGCCAAGGGAGACACGCTGACCATCAAGGTCAGAGACAAGAAGAACCCTGGTCTCGCCGGAGAGTGTGAGGTCGTCCTCGACTGACGGCCGTTGGCTAACTCAGGGAATCGAGGAGTTCGGCGGCGGACGAGACGGGGCGATGGCACGTGCCCCCCGAGCAAACGTAGGCGGCGGCTCGACCGCCGCCTACGCCCATGTCCTTCGTGAAAGGCGCGAGGTGCCCGAGCTTCCCGGCGGTCCCGGGCTCATCCGACGGCTTGAAGAGGGTGACCGTGTTGGGAAGGTAGATACCACTCAGCGCATTAAGAAGTTCCCGGGTGTCCGGAGCTTCCCATGGCCCGACGACGACAACCTCCCGCGACGGCCCCAGAGCGAAATCCAGTCCGCGGAGGAATTCCGTATACATGCGCGGGTGACCGCCGACGTCCGGCGAGAAAGCCTCCACCAGACGCGATGCTTTCTCTTCGAGGTCCGGACGCCCCGTCATTCGGGCCAGGCGAAGGAGATTCATCAGCATGACGGAATTGCCTGATGGCACGGCACCGTCGTAGATCTCCTTGCGCCGGGCGCCTACCTCCGGATCGGCGGCGGCGGAGAAGAATCCGCCCTCCTTTTCGTCCAAGAGAAGCTCGATGGCCCGTCGCGCGAGCTCGAGGGCCTTCTCGAGATGGCCCGGGTCGAACCCTCCCTCATAAAGCCCGAGGAGACCTTTGACCATAAAGGCGTAATCGTCGAGGAAGGCCGGGACGCGGGCCTCGCCGTCCGCGAACACGTGCAGGAGCCGGCCGCCGGGGGCGCGCATCCTTTCGAGGACGAAGTCCGCCGCCCTCTCGGCGGCGCGAAGGTACCGGTCCTCGCCCGTCACCCGGAAGACGGACGCCAGGGCCGCGATCATCAGGCCGTTTCCATCGGCGAGGACCTTGGTGTCCTTGAACGGTCGGACCCGCTCCTTGCGGGCGAGGAAGAGCTTTTTCCTGATCTTTTCAACCGGGCCGGCCGGCTCCTCGGCCGTCCGGCTCCCGTGAAGGATGTTCCGCCCGTCCCTCGATCTTCCGGGTTCGGAGAAATTGCCACCGGCTTCGAGACCGTAGATCTGGGCCGCGCGATTCGCTTCCTTCAGATCGAGGACGGCGTCGAGCTCATCCATCGTCCACAAATAGAACTTCCCCTCCTCGCCCTCGCTGTCAGCATCCTCGGCCGTCGAGAATCCGCCCTCGGGGGAGGCCAGGTCTCTGAGGACGTAATCCGCGATTTCCCCCGCTGTCTGCTTGTATTCCCTCTTCCCGGTCGCCGCGAATGCTTCGGCATAGACCTCGGCCAGAAGGGCCTGGTCGTAGAGCATCTTCTCGAAGTGCGGGACGAGCCAATCGGCGTCGGTCGAGTAGCGGTGGAAGCCGAAGCCGAGGTGATCGTAGATCCCGCCAAGCCGCATGGCGGCGAGAGTTTTTTCGGCCATAGCCAGGGCCTTGTCCTTTCCCGTCCGTTTCCAGTAGCGCATGAGAAAGCCGACGTGGTGAGGGATGGGGAATTTGGGCGCGCCGCCGAAACCACCCCGACTTTCGTCGAAATCCGCCGCCAGCTCGTGGAATGCTCGGTCCAGGGTCGCTCCGGTCAACACCCCCCGCGCTGCGCGCCTTTCTCGGCGGCCCCCGTCGACGGCGGCGATGATCTCGGCAGCCGAGCGGAGGACCTCCTCCCGCCGCGTCCGCCAGGCCTCGCCGAGCGCGGGAACGAGCTCGAGAAGGCCTGGCCGGCCCCAGCGCCGCGACTTGGGAAAATACGTTCCGGCGAAAAATGGCCGCTTATCCGGCGTCATCACGATCGTCAGCGGCCAGCCGCCCGAACCGGTCAACATCTGGCAGACGGCCATGTAGTGCTGGTCGAGGTCGGGCCGTTCTTCCCTGTCGACCTTGACACAGATGAAGGCCGCGTTAAGGACGCGGGCGGCCTCTTCGTCGGCGAACGACTCCCGCTCCATGACGTGGCACCAGTGGCAGGTCGAGTAGCCGATGGACAGGAAGACGGGCTTGTCCTCGCGCCGGGCCCGTTCGAAGGCCTCGTCCCCCCAGGCGTGCCAATCCACGGGATTGTCCGCGTGCTGGAGGAGGTACGGGCTCTTTTCGCGGGCCAGGCGGTTCATCATCGGGCTATTTCTTTTTTCCGATGAAACGGTCGATGAATTCGAAGGTGCGCTCGTACGCCTCCATCCGGTTCGCGTGAAGAAGGAATTCATGCGGTTCGTCGGGGGCGATCATCAACTCGATAGGAACGTCCCCCTTGGCCCTGAGTTTCTGGACGATGTCCGTCGTCTGCTGGAAGGGGACGTTGCGGTCGTCGTCACCATGGATGAAAAGCACAGGCGACTTCCAGGTGGCGACGGCGGAGACGGGCGAGGAGTCGCGGGCGATCTTCCGCCGCGGCTCGTCGAGCCGGGCCCAGCCCAACTGCGACCAGTCGTGGACCCCGGCCATGTCCACGCCCACCTTGAAGATGTCGGAGTTGCGGGCGAGCGACATCGCCGTGAGCAGTCCGCCGTAGGACAGCCCCCAAGCGCCGATGCGCTCCGGGTCGACCTCGGACCGGGTCCGGAGGTAGTTGACGCCGGCCAGGACGTCCTGGTACTCGGCCGCGCCCTCGTATCCGCATTTCGGCGCTTCCCGGAAGGACCGGCCGTAGCCGATACCGCTGCGGTAGTTGATGGAGATGACGACGTAGCCGCGGTCGGCGAAATACTGGTTGATGCCGTAGGCCTCGGAGTAAAATTCCATGTAGTGCCAGCCGAAGAGCATCTGCCGGATGGGGCCGCCGTGCGTGTAGACGACGGCCGGCCTCTTGTCGCCGGCCTTGGCGCCCTTGGGCAGGAAGAGCTGGCAGGGGACTTCGAGCCCGTCGGCGGCTTTGACGATAACGAGCTGGGGCGTAACGAGCTCTTGGAGCGGGAACGCGGCCGGAAGCTCGCGCGGCGCGACGACCTCGACCTCCCCTCCGACGGCCGGGACGATGGCGACGGAAGTCGGATGAACCGCCGTGGCGTAGAGGAAAGCCGCCCCCCGGCCCGAAGACAGGGCGACCGGCAAGGTCCCGATGACTTTCCCTTTGGTCAGTTGGCGCGGTTTCCCCGCGGCCGTGCCTACCTTCCAGATCTGCCGTCCGTGGAGGTCGCCCAGGTTGCTCGAGAAATAGAGGGTCGCCCCGTCGCCCGAGAGCCCGAGGTGCTCGACGAAGGCCTCTCCGGACGTGATGTCCTCGGGCGAGCCGCCGGCGAGGGGCATCGAAAAGACGTGGTTCCATTCCTCGCGCTCGGCGGTGAAAAGGATCCGGTCGTTCGCCGCGAGGTCAAAATTCCTGAACGTATGGAACCGGGGAGACTCCTTGGCCGTCCGCCATAATTCCCGGGCGCGTCCGGTCGCCGCCTCCGCCACCCAGACGGCCAGGTCGGCGGGCTCCCGCTCGCGGAATTCGTTCGCGACACCGGCGTCGTAGGCGCGACCGGGACGGCGCACGAAGGCGATCCTGGCCCCGTCCGCCGACCAGCTGGGGTCGCTATCGCGGTCGACGCTCGGGGCGATCCAGGTGATCTTGCGGCGAGCCAGGTCGAAAATCCCGATCAGGCTGTGGTCCTGCCGGTCGCTGACGAAGGCGATCCGGGTGCCGTCGGGAGACCAGCGGGGCGACCCGTTCCGGCCGGCCGCTCGGAACAGCATCTCGGGTTCAGGAACCGGACCCGAGTCCCGGCGGGGGGTGAGCGGGACCCGATAGAGAAGGCCGTCTTTCGGTATGACGGCGGAGAGCCCGTCGGGCGCGAGGACCGGGCGGCTTCCGACGGCGACTTTCCAGGGCCTTCCTCCGTCGGTCCGGACGGCCCAGATGGCCTGCTCCCGCCCGTCCGGGTCGCTGTCGGAGTTGGTCACCCAGCCGGCCCTGTCGGGCGCCCCGCCCTTGATGAAGACGGCGGTCTTGCCGTCGTCCGATAGGAAGACCTCGTCGATCTCGAAGACCTCGTCCCGGCCGAAGCCGGTCAGGTTCACCGGCCGGAAATCCGGGGCCGCCGCGGTCCAGACGTTTCGCGCGCCCCGGTCGTTGAAGATCCAGGCGATGCGGTCGACCGACTTGGCCGCGACCAGACCCGACGGATAGGCCGGCGACAGGACATCGGCCAGGGAAAACGTCCGTTCGGCGGCGGAACTCCCGGCCATTCCCGCAGCCAGCGCGACGGCGACAAGGATGATGCAGATTCGTGTTCTCATTTTTTCTCCTGGTGACCGTATTCGACGAGGCGGAGCGAGGCGTCTTTGATGATCCCGATGCCCGGGGCGTAGAACTTGGACTCCCGGGCGAAGGGCTCCAACGGCGTCGATTCGACGACCTTGAGGCAGTCCTTGAACGTCCCCGCGGGCGTCTTCAGGGTTTCGTGGAGGCCGGTAATTTCAGCCCGGTCCATGGCCACGCCGGGCGCGACTTCCTGATAGTACCGGGCCCCTAAAACGGCTTGGCCCGGGATCATCAATCCGAAACGGGCCCCGTTTTTCCCGGACTCCCACGCTCCCTCGTGATCGACGATCTTTTCGTTCTTGTAAATATCGACCTCTTCGCCGAAATAATAGACGCCCCGGTCGGCCGTGTTGAAGGCGAAAAAGTTCCGGGAGACCTCGACGAGCTTGCCGTTCTTGGATTCACGCTCCTCGACGATCCGCGTTTCGACGCCGTCGACGATCTTTGTTTCGTCCAGAACCGTGATGACCAGCCGCTCGTTCCCGTCCGCGAGCACCAGGGTGAAGCCCGGCTCCAGACGGAAATACGTGTTCGCGCCGGCGGAGACGAAATCCTTTTTCTCGACGGCGAAGGTATCCGCCCAGCCGGATTTCGCCGGCTTCTGGACCGCCGCCTTAAGCCCGGCGCCTGCGGCT
>Ga0268276_1001176_pt1 | contig 26977 bp, 30 predicted proteins | sample saktaG_4_FD_190145 | JGI IMG/M metagenome (GOLD analysis project Ga0268276, IMG submission 190145) | Saline water microbial communities from Sakinaw Lake, British Columbia, Canada - sak_2010_1_5_45m | ecosystem: Environmental > Aquatic > Non-marine Saline and Alkaline > Saline ... | reverse complement strand
AATACTTTTAAAAGAGTGGGGAAAGATTTGGCCTTCTCGGAGTCGGTTATGAGCTCGAATCTTACGCTGATCGCGGATCTATTCAGCGACTCTTTTAAGGTTTTGCCGTGAGCTTTCAGGATCGAGCTGTTTGTTATTACTACGGCATCCCGGCCTATCTTAAGCTTTTTGATGATAGAGCCGCTTTTAGATAGAAGGCCATCTCCTATCAGGACATCGTAAGACCTATCACCTAAACAAACTCTGACTCTATTCACCTTTAGATGGGTTTACTGCCTATTTTTTCGTTTCCTTCTTCGCATCCGTCGCCGGAGTCTTGGCCCCTTCTTTTCCAGCAGGCTTCACCGCTTCTTTACCCGGTGCCGCCGGTGCCGCTCCCGGTACAGCGCCTTCCACGGCCTCAGCGCCTTCAACCGCCGCAGCCTTCTCCTTCTTTATCTTGAATCTGGTTACCTTGACCTTTGGTAATCCAAAGACAGAATCCTTCTTCTCATCCCACTTTTCTTTGTCTTGAAGCGTCTTTATCCTCTCGTAACGTTTTAAAACGGACCTCTGTTTCTTGTCTTTATCGGACGAACGTAAACTTGGGTGCTGTGACATCTTTCATTACCTCCTTAAGCGTTATCTTAACCTTACATATGCATCTTTATACATCTGCCTGACCTTATTCAAAATCTTTCCCGCGCCGTCTTTGTTTTGAAAAGACCCCACGCATGCCAGATAATACGGCTCTCCGTAGTATACAAAAGCCTCTAATCCGGCCTTATTTAGTTTGCCGACTTCTTTTAACGCAAGATCTTGCCGCGAGAACGCGCCAGTTACTATCATATACGGCTTTGACTTATCAAAAGGCGCTTGAACCTTGACTGCCGCTACAGGCAAACTAGTCTTTGGCGTTACATTTGTTGCGACCGCGCTCCTGGCAACAACTATAGGGGTCGCGGCAGGCTTTGCCGGTATTGCGACGATATCCTTGGTTATTGTTTTCGTGGTCGTAAACTTGGCATAAGCCGCCGATCGGCCCTTTTCCACGCCAAGCGCAAAAAATATCACCATAAGCATTATTACGCCTATGGCCGTAAAGACCATCTTCTCCGGTGTTAAGGTTATTGCAAAGTCGGTTCTGGGAAATATGCTGCCGAGTCTCGCTTGAGCCTTCCTTGGAGTTTCAAATTCAAACAGTTCCTTTTGATATTTCTCGGTTTCCATACTAGCGGCATATTATAACATTCATCCCTTATCGTGTCAACTTGCTATGATCAGGTCAGGAGACTCACTCTTTTACCGTAACCGTACCGAAATTGAGCCGGAATAGCTTGCCGGAGATCTGCATGGATGGCGAGCTAAGACTACCTTTTATTTTTAAAGAGAAGCTCTTCCATTCGTTGGGTTCTTCTGACATTATGACAGTGTGAAGCTCGGGCGGAATGTCCTTGAGGGCATCTTTAGAAAAGTATATCGATATCTCCACGTCCACTACATTGTTATAAAAGATGTCTCCCGAAAGGTCCAGCCGTATCTCTTTTCCATTGGCTGAGAATTTACTCAATGTCAGACCGTTAGAAAAGATCTCGGCTTCCCCGGATATATCCTTATAGGCCCACCTTCCTTCGAACGGCATAGCCACGACCTGGGAGATGGTATCATACTTTGCGTTTGAGCTTTCTTCCTTACCTTTAACGAAATGGACGTCTTTAAATTTAAAGTCAATATTTATAGTTTTAAGAAAGTCTCGCTTCCATGAGCTCTTTATCGTGGCGCGCTGGGAATAGAAACCCAATCCCATTTTTTTGTTCATCACTCTCAGGTTTTCAAAAACGTAGCCATCGAGCTTTTCTTTGGTAAGATTTTTGTATGATATATCCAGGTCGTATAGCCTGGACAATGTGAATAGCGCCACCCTGTCAAAATTCAAATAAACGGTAAAAAGGCAGGCGCCGATTATTAAGACGCCCAGCAGATATCGTCGTAATCGCATCTTCCGCACTTCTCCTCATCGCGTTTGGCGCATTTTTCGAATCTAAGGCTCTTTATATCTCTCCACGTATCTTTTATTATCTCTTCCATCTCGGCCACCATCTCGTCCGAGATCTGAACCGGCAGAGAGATATAGCCCCCTTTTTTTAAGTCCAGCTTTCTAATATCCGTCGAGAGGGGTTCTATGAAGACGAGAACTCCGTGGCTTACGGTCTTGCCGCGCGACTGCGTCTTGTCCTTTTCGTACAGAAGCTTGTAGCAAACGAGCTGTCTTAGGTATCCGTCACATTCCTCGCTTCTTAGGTCGCGGCAGACGCTTATCTTCTTAAGATGATCGTCCGGCTTTCCGGTCTTGTAATCTATTATACGGACCGTATTCTTCTTCTGGTCCTGCCATTCCACCTTATCGTACTTACCGGTAAAGATTATGTTATCGGCTACGGTTATTACCAGTTTCTTCTCGAGATCGATAGGTAATACGGGGTTCTTTGAAGAGACTTCGAACCATTCTCTTAATACCGGGCCATTCGCCTTATTGAGACAATCAAGCTCTATCGAACTATCCGCCCCCTGCATCTTCAATTCATCTTCGAAAGATCCGAGAAAAAATTTAAAACTGGGGAACTTCCCTCTTCTTTTGAACTCTCTATATGTCTCCTCCAGGGCTTTATGAACAGAATTACCGAAAACAAGGCTCCTCTTCTTCGCTGCCGGAAGCTTCAGTACATCGTTATATAAGAACTTCCTGCGGCATGACAGATAGTTATTTACACGCGTAGGGTTCAGGGTTAGGTTGCTTATCATGTCGCTCAGTATCGCCTCTGTCCCTATAAATGGGTCTTCAAGGTCCGTCAGGTCTATAGATCTTCCCAGGACCACTTCCTCGTCCACATATTCGGGAGATTCCTTCGATATATCCAGGTGATTCAGATACGAACTGGATACCGTATTCTCTGTCGGGCTTGCCGTAAAAAGAAGCGTCGACTTTGGCCTGGTGATCGCCACGTAGAAGAGCCGCGTCTCATCATAACCAGCGAGCCTCTTCACCGACTCCCTCTCTTCTATCCTCTCCTTGGTCTTAAATAGCGCCGGAGGTAGGGGTATCTTTTCGGGAATAGCGCGCGCGGGCCAATTCTTTTTATCAAGGCAGAACGGTATTATTACCGAATGGAACTCCTGCCCTTTCGAGCCGTGCGCCGTAAATATCCTTACCCCGTCCTGCGTCATAGTCACAAGTTTTCCCTGGATGGGGAGATCATGGTCGGCCCTGGTCTTCATCTCGAGCATGAGATCGTCCAGTCGCATGCCAGGATTGGCGAGGTCGGCAGACTTTATCATGTTTATGAAAGAAGTAACGCTTCTCAACTCCCTTATTCTCAATATTTCATTATTCCGGTACTCCTTAAGTATAAATTTGAATAACCCGGCATCTTTTATGTAATTAAGGAGCATCGTATGCACGGTCTTTGTTTGGGCATCTTCGAGAAGCCTCTTGATCGCGTATGAGGCCTTATGAGACGGGAAATAGTCGAAGAATTCGCCCGTAAGCGATATCTTCCTTACGCGCTTATCTTTCTTCTCGTTTACATGGCACAGGAACTTAAGCAGATCGGGGTGGGGTATTTCAAGATAGTCCGAAGTAAGCACTTTATAGAGAGCCATATCCTTAGCGTCCATTTCGTCAGGCCCCGCCTGCGCGAGGCGAAGAACGTCGATGAGCTGTTTTACGCGTTTTTCGCCGCTTATGTCCTCTTTTCCGTCAGTCGCATATGGTATGCCCGCCTGCAGGAAAGCGTCTATTATCTTCAGTATGCTCTTTCTCTTTCGCACAAGGACGGCTATATTATTATATGGATGAGTTCTCTCCTCATCGCTCAATTCTTCGGAAGCCGCTATCCTATCCTTTAATTCTCTGACCTTGTCCACTATAAATAGCAGTTCCTCGTCCTCGGTGGTGAACTCCCTGAAGCCTATCTCCTTATCCGGGTAGTCTTTTAAAGAGACGAGCTCCTTTTCGGTCACTCTCTCCCCTGCGGGGATGAGGCTTATGATATTTTTGGAAATATTCAGCAATTCTCCGGTTGAGCGGTAATTATCCCTTAATGATATCTCTACGCGTCCGGGAAAGCGCTTTCTGAAGAGCTTGAAATTTCCTACGCTGGCGCCCTGAAATCTGTATATCGACTGATCGTCGTCGCCTACGCAGCATAGATTGGGGTTCTTGTAATCGAGAAGCGCGAATAAGAGTTCCAGCTGCGCGCCGTTGGTATCCTGAAACTCGTCCACCATGACATATTTGAATTGGGACTGATATTTTTCTCTTAAGAGGGCCTCTTTCTTCAGGGCTTCTGTAGCGAAGAGTATCATGTCGTCATAGTCGTATCTTCCGCGCTCATCGAATATATCTTTATCCTTTCCCTCTTTCAATTTTTCGTAATTATCATATACAGCAGACAGGGCTTTTAACCTTTTTGCATATTTCTCTTCCAGGTAGGGATCCGATCTGTTCAGAGAGATATATTCATGCAGGTCGGCGGGTTTTATTCCGTCCTTCTTGAGATCCCCTATCTTTTGCAGCAGCTCTTTTATATACATGTAGGGGGCGCCGAAAGGCCGTATATCATCAAGGCCTTTTGTCGTATCGAGTATATATTTTATGGCCTTTACCTGTTCCACATCATCCATCTGGACCTTGTCGCCTACGTATTCGGCGGCCTCTTCCGATTCCTGCAGTATAGAGTTGGCAAATCCATGGAAGGTGGCGACCTCTACATCGTAACCATCCGCGCCTATCACTTTAGCCAGGCGCAGTTTCATGGTCTTGGCAGCGGAGTTGGTATATGTGAGTATCAGGATATTTTCGGGCAGTATATTCTTCTCTTTTTTAAGTATGGAGTATGCGCGGATGGATAAGAGCTGGGTCTTGCCCGTGCCGGGGCCGGCCAGGATCAATACGGGGCCACTGGTCGAATCTACGGCGAGCGCCTGTTCCTTATTGAGCCCGGAGAGTATCTCAGGCGACTCTTCTTTTTTTAAGGAGTTTTTCAATTTTCGAGATGATCTTAGCGTTACGGGTATAGCTGTAGCCCGTCGTGGATGTAGCGCGGTGGGCTACCAATATCTTCATGCCGACCAATTCTTCAAGGACCTTCTTTACCTTCGCCCTCTCTTCGCGCACCCACGTTGACACTCCGCGGGGCGTGTCTATAGAGGACTGGTTTTCGTGGAAGAATCTCACTATATTCACGTATAGGTCTGACCGGAGCTCTTTATTTATGTCCGACATATCTTTCCTTTTCCAACATCGTTTTTATATCCTGCCTGCCGACCACTTCCAGCAGTGCCTGGACAACTTTAGGATCGAACTGCGTGCCTGAGTTCGCCTTCATCTCCGCTAAAGCAACGCTAATGGATCTTGCGGTCCTGTAAGGCCTCCTGGCTATCATAGCTTCAAACGCGCTCACTACACCCATGATCCTGGCGCCTAGCGGTATCTGGTCCTTCTTCAGACCTTTTGGATAACCGCTGCCATCGTAGTTCTCGTGATGATGGAGTATTATAGGTATGATGCCTTTTAAGGACTTCATAGGTTTCAGTATCTCTGCGCCCATCACGGGATGCTCTTTCACCAGGTCGTATTCCCTGCCTGTCAGCTTTGCCGGCTTTCTCAAGACATCGTCCGGCAACACGAGTTGTCCAGCATCATGCAGCAGTATGGCATACTCTATACCTTTTAATTCCCTGTCCGACATCCTCATCTTCTGCCCTATAAGAGTCGCTATCCTCAAGAATGACGCGCGCGGCAGATATACGCCCTTGGCGCGCGTACTTACTATGGTAGCGAAGCTTTTTATGATGCCCTCGGTAAGCTTCTCCTGCTCCTTGTAGAGCTGCGCGTTCTTTATTGCAATAACCGCCTGCTCGGACAGAGTGGCCATTATCTCCTGATCGAACGACGTAAAGGGTTTTTTGTCCACTTTATCATAAAGCGTTATGACGCCTATGACATCCTCGTCTATCAACGGCGTTGCCAGGTGGTCCTTGTCCCTTATGGGCCTTCCGAACTTCACGGCTTTTCCGGGAGACCAATTCCCGATCCGCACTTTCTTCAGCCTTGACTTCTTCTCCCTGAGATCTATTGTGACTTTGGGTAAGAGCAGTTTCTTTGTAGAGTCCACAAGCTTGATGGAGCACCTATTAGCCCTTATTATCTGTAAAGATAGCCGCGCCACTCTCGGCAAAAGCTCATTCATATCGAGAGTGGATCCTATCAGCCTGTGTACTGTATGGACTGTGGAGAGCGCTATGGCTCTGGGCCTTATCGTTTCGTATAGCTTTGAAAGTTCAAGCTCCTTCTGTACTTCTCTGACTATGGCATCGGTAAATGCGCCGAATATATCCATGATCTGTGAGGATACGTCTTTTTTTGTGTAGCAAGTCCCGAGGTAGCCGTACAATTTATCTCCCTGGAATATCGGATAGACGAATCCATGCAAGCCTTCAACGCAGTCAAACCTTATAAGCGTCCTTGCCCTGCCGCATTTTTTGACTATATCCCAAAGCATATTCACGCAACTGCTCTTCTTTATCGAACCCGGGCCCTTTAGAAAGGGGCATGTGCCCGAGATGATCTTCATCATGTCGGATAACTTAGGATGTGGCTGCTCTACAACCCACCAAAGAGCAGAATTAAGGCAGACGCCGAAGCACTCCTCTGCCTTCCTGAGACTTATGCTCTTCTTGAGCCTGTCGAAAAGCTCCTTCTGGTACTCTTTACTATTCTTTATATCTTCCATGGCCTAATTATAGTTTGCTGTGAGTCCGATGTCAATCGTTGTGCCGCAGGTCATTTCTTTATAACTTTAAAACTCCACGGGTTAAATAGCTATTACACTCTTTCGTACGGCTCGAAGAACTTCTTATATTCGTCGAGCGCATATCTATCTGTCATGCCCGCGATGTAGTCGCAGACGACCTGGTGCTTATCTTCTTTCTTCAGGCGATTGTGAGTTGACGGCGGAAGCTGTTCCGGCTTATCGAGGTATACATTATATAGCGAGGTGATGAACCTGTAGGCTTTATTGGACATCCTGGCGACCCTGTAGTGCTGGTATAGATTATTCTGCAGGAACTCTCGCATCGGTTTACGCATGTTAGCGGCCTCTTTGGAGAAAGAGACCAGTCTGACAGGAAGCTTCAATACGTCCTGCTGCTTTCGGATCTTGAAGCGCTTGATATTGTTCTCGGTCTGCGTCAGCACATCTGTGACCTGATCGTTGATGATAGAGCGGATTATCTGATACTTGCGTATCTCATCCTTTACGCCCGGATAAGCTCTGCGGATCTCCTTATCTTTTTTGGTCCAGACCGGTATGGCCTTGAGGTCCTCCTCTTTTATGAGCTTGCTCATAATGCCATCGTCAAGATCATGATTATCGTAAGCTATCTCATCGGCGATATCGACTACCTGTATCTCAAGTAATGGCGAAGCAGTCGACTCGAACGGCACTATAGGCCTTGGCAGGTCATATGCGGTGGAATGTTTTATAATGCCTTCGCGCACCTCGTAAGTAAGATTCAGCCCCGGAAAATCGGGATAGCGCTCTTCGAGTGAGTCCACTACCCTCAGCCCGTGCGCGTTATGGTCAAATCCCCCGTAATCTTTCATAAGCTCGTGGAGGGCATCTTCGCCCGAATGTCCGAATGGGGTATGTCCGACATCATGTGCCAATGATATCGCCTCGACTAAGTCTTCGTTCAGGCTTAAAGCTCTGGCTATTGACCTGGCTATCTGGGCGACTTCTAACGTATGCGTAAGCCGTGTTCTGTAATAATCTCCTTCATGGTTAACGAAGACCTGGGTCTTATATTCCAGCTTCCTGAAAGCGGTAGAATATATTATCCTGTCCCGGTCTCGCTGATAGCAGGACCTGTAGTTATGTTCGCTCTCTTTATAATGTCTTCCTCTGGAGCGTTTGCTCTTTTGCGCGTAAGGCGCTAGCAGCTCTTCCCTTTTTTCAAAGTCTACACGTTTAAGCATAGTTATCTCTTTTTAAACAATTTATAGGTCGCGTCCAGAGAATCCGAAAGCACTTTTGTGCCGGATACCATAGGCATGAAGTTCGTATCACCGCGCCAGCGCGGCACGATATGTATATGCATGTGGCCGGCGAATCCCGCCCCCCCATCCCTTCCAACGTTAAAACCGATATTATAGCCATGGGGCTTCAGCCTCTTATTAAGGACCTTCTTTGCCTCTATGACCAGTTTCATCAGGTCGCAGATCTCCGCTTCCGTAAGATGCTCTATCGTTTTGACGTGCCTTTTTGGCGCGACCATGATATGTCCGTTATTATAAGGATATATATTCAGCATCGCGAAGGAGAGTCTGCTCTCTCTCACCACAAATTCCTTAGGTTTGCAGAATATGCATCTCTTCTTTTTGCGCGAGTTAATATATTTACTCCTCCACGGAGCCCAGAGCCTGTCCATTCTTATGCCTCGTTCTTCAGCCGCGCTTTTGCGTCCTCAAAGAAAGGCCGGGCGAACTCCGTTGACCAGGTCTTCTCTTCGAAAGGCCGCTCTCCGACCGTCTTTAAGAATTTTTTAAACTCTTCCGCGTAGCTGCCGTAAATATGAAAACTGTCGCTTATATCCACGTATCTTCCTACCACCACCTCTTTTTTTATTCTCTTGGATATCTCTTTGGCTATCATAGCCTGAAGGTCTGTCAGCGCAAATATATTCATGAAGCTGGCTTTATATCCATCGCGCGACCTCCAGTGCGTATTCATGTTTAACGATAACTTCCCATCGATACGCTCCACCAACCTGCACCATATCCTCTGTAGGCACGGAGGATCATCTGTGAAAGGGTCCATGCCGGGGTTCCAGGTTATAGCCTGCGCGCGCCGCGAATAAGGGGTCTCGGATAGTTTCTCTATGATGTACTTGATTTGGTCAATAGTCTTACCCTCTATATTGAAGCCGAACATCCTCTGATGATATGTGTAGGTCCACTTTCCTTCTTCCGGTTTGATCCAATGATCATGTATACCCAAAACCACTTCCTGTCTGTAGACTTCCAGGTCTTCCAAGCCTCCGGGAAACGCCCTATGTATGCGCGGTTCCGTCATCGGCTCATCAACCGACATTATCATAGTGCAGTCTTTGCTGGACGGATCCAAAGGCTTATCATATTCTGTCTTTATCGATAGCCCCTCGGTCCACGTAGCTATGACCGCCTTCTCCCATACTTCCGGGAGAGTCCTGCCCTCTATCTTTATCACCGGTATATCCTGCACTCCGCCCAATCTCCTATTCTCTTCCCGCCCTGAAGAATGGGCGGAATTTATTGTCATATCTCTATGATAGTGCCTTCTATTGTCTTATCCGTGACTTCAAGAATGCCGTAAGAGTTCTTCGACGCGAATATCTTGTCCGTGGGGCTTCCCGGATTAAAATATAGCACACCGTCCTTCTTTATATTCATAGCCGCATGAGAATGGCCGAAGACCAGAACATCGACCTTATCGAATTCCCTTCGCACAGTAGGCATTATTTCGGACGGAGCTCCGTAGCCGTGCATAAGACCTATCTTAAATTTTCCTATATTGATGATCTCTTTGGAATTCAAAGTCATGCACAGTTCCTTAGAGTCCATATTTCCGCAGACGGCCTTTGTCTCTTTCAACGACCTAAGCTTATCAAGCACGCCCGCGTCCATAATATCTCCGGCATGGAATATCATATCCACGCCCTCTATGGCCTTGTATATCTCTCCCGGCAGGTCCTGCGCTGCGACCGGAATATGAGTGTCTGAAAGTACTAGTATCCTCAAAATGCCACCATCCTGACCTTGCCGTAGAAACCGAGGATCCCGTTAAGCGTGGCTAGGTCCCATATAGATATCTTGAGCTCTTTCGCCAGAAGCTTGGCGTTCTCATCGATCCCTCTCAACGGTATTATTATCTTATTCGCTATCTTGTAATCAGAAGCCTTTATATTCTTTATATAATCTATGATATCGTTCTCTCTGACCGGCTCCTCATAAGCCTGGACCAGCCATGAGCTTCCCCTGAAGGTGGCAGCTATAAACTGTTTATGTCCGGCAGACTCTTTCGCTTCGACCTTCGTAAAATGCGGAAGTTTTATATGTCTGGCGTCTATCTGGACGAGCTCGTTCGAGAAAGCGTTGAATAGTTCGGCGATCCTTGCTGTCGTATCTTTTTCGGATTCGATAAAAAAAAGCGAAATATACTCCTTCATTTCGGATACGTAAATATCATTTCTGTTGAATATGCCGTCTACCAGGACCTGGCGCCTCTTCTGATATACGCTCTTAAGCCAAAAAGCCATCACCGGATCGTCTATCTTGTAGAATACTCCGCTCTTCTGTATAAAACCCAATTGTGAGAGCTCGAGGAGATCTTTAGACGCATCCGCCTGTTTCGATCTTATATTCTTTGATATTTCAGACAGCTTATTCCTACCGGACGCTATCGAGACCAGTATTGATAGATACCGCTCCTTATATTTGGTATCTATGAGATCCAGTATGAAATTAAGAAGGTATTGATGTATCACGCCGTTGGCGTTATATATGAGGTCGATGACGGCCCGGACAGCTATATCGCTGTCAATAAAACTTGTCATCGCTTCCGACGCTATCTCTTTGGACCTTCTTAATATATGGTTAAGGTAGAAAGGGTTACCGTCCGTAAACGCGATGAAGAACTTCTGCAATGAGGCGTCTATCTCGAAGCCGGAAGTCTGCGTGTCTATATATCTCTTTGCCGCCTGGGTATCGAATCCGGCAACTTTTACTATTTCAAAATTCCCGAACAGGAGCGAGAGTTTTTCGGAGAGTATCTTCTTGAATATCTGGTTTCGCGAGGAGGATACTATGTACATAGTATCCTTTTGTATCATTATCACTTTGCCGAAGTTCAGAAAAGGGTTCTTTACGCCTATATGCTCGAGATTATCAAACTCATCCAGTATGACTACGCATGAGCGTTTTATCTCTTCCTTAAGGATAGAGGTGAGGCTTAAGAGGCTGAAATAAGCCTCGTCAAAGTCGCCTTTATCTACGCATGAATTGATATTTCTGATGGCGGCATATGTCTTCGGTAATAGCTCCTGGGCCTTATCGAGTAGATTTTCGAACTCAAAACCTACTCTCTCACCGGTCTTTGCGAGGGCATTGTAGAGCAGGGTGGCGATGAAACGGTTGGAGAATGACCGAAAGGGCTCTTTTACCACCTCAACGTATATCGTTATAAAGTCTTCCTCTTTGATCGAATAAAGGAAGTGGTGGAGTATTGATGTCTTTCCGGAAAGGCTTTGTCCTGTGAGGGCTATGTTCTGCCTATAGCCGTCTTTCAAGGCAAGGGTCCTCTTGTTAAGAAGATCCAGGACTTCTTCTCTGCCGAAAAACTTCTCTCCTACTACCGGTTCGCTGAACATGATATGCCCTTAACGTGATAAATAATAGAACGGATTCTGCGGCTCGCCGTTCCTGCGTATCTCAAAATGCAGGCTCGGTTCCTTGGCGCGGCCTCCCCTTCCAACTTTAGCGATCACACCATTCTGCTCTACCAAATCTCCCGGCTTTACAAGCAAAATGGAGTTATATGCGTATACGGTCTGAAAACTGTCACCGTGGTCTAATATTATAGTTTTGCCGAAACCTTTAAGCCATTCATCACAGAATACCACTTTGCCGGACCTCGATGCTTTTACGCTCGCACCTTCCGCGGCGTGTATATCTATACCTTTGTTCTTGGTCTTGTCCATCTTGGAGCCGTAATAGGATATCACACTTCCTTTGATCGGCCACGAAAAAAATTCTTTAGAGAGCGATCTCTCCGGCGCCTCCTGTTTTTTGAAGGTGCCCGGTATCAGAAGCCTCTGGCCCCGCCGTATATCGCGCGAATCATCCAGATTGTTGGCACTCACCAGAGCGTTGATATCTACGTCGTATAGCTTTGAGATGCTCCACAAGGTGTCCCCGCCTTTTACATAATGGTATATTCCGCCTATATGCGCCGATACAGCATTGTATTCGTAGGGAGTGGAGGCTGTCTTGCACCCCGCGAGAATTAAAATTAACAGGAACACTGGAGCGAGCGATGGGAATCGAACCCACGTATCAAGCTTGGGAAGCTCGTATTCTACCATTGAATTACGCTCGCGCCTATCGCTCATTAGAACCTTGTCAATCTTTTGAAATCGGCATACCTTCTATTGATATCCGACAGTTTTATGCCCAATAGCCTGTTTACGCTGAAATCCTCTACGGCAAATGACGCCATTATGCTGCCATACACCATGCTCTTTCTTATTATTGCGTCATCTATCTTCCCTGCCCTGCTCAAATAGCCTATTACGCCTCCGGCGAACGTATCCCCGGCGCCGGTCGGATCATACACATATTCCAGCGGGTAGGCCGGGGCGACAAAATGGCCGTTCCTGGAGTAATAAATCACGCCGTGTTCGCCCTTCTTTATTACAACGCTCTTGGGCCCTTTTGAGGTAATGGCTTTAGCTGCCTTCATCAGGTTCGATTCTCCACTGAATTGTCTTGCCTCACCATCGTTTAAAAGGAAGATATCCACTTTGTGCAGGAATTTTTCCAAGGATCTCTTCTTGCTGGTTATCCAATGATTCATAGAATCGCACGCGATCAATTTCGGTCTCTTCACCTGTTTTAAGACGCTATCCTGAAGGTCCGGATCGATATTGGCAAGGAACAATATCTTAGGGCTTCTAAGATTACGGGGTATCTCTGGCGCGAAATCCTGAAATACGTTAAGGTGCGTGGCAAGGGTATGCGCAACGTTCATATCATACTCGTATCGCCCTTCCCATCGAAAAGTCTTGCCTTTAGCTATCGTTATGCCGTTGGTCCCTATCCCTCTTTCTTTCAAGAGCTTTAGATATCTCTTGGGAAAATCTTCACCGACCGTGGCTATGACATTGACCTTATCGAAGAATGACGCTGAAATAGAGAAGAATGTGGCCGAACCTCCCAGTATCTCGTCTTTTTTACCGAAAGGCGTCTCTATGGAATCGAGCGCTACCGAACCTACGACCAATATGCTCACGAGCTTAGTCTCCTACTTCCTGTCTAAACATTTCTCCGCTGTTTTTATTGAACAATATTCTCCGCACATAGTACAGACATCTTTCGACCCCGGCTTTGAGGACTTTCTGTATTGTGCGGGCTTTACCGGATCGATAGCCAGGGCAAACTGTTTCTTCCAGTTGCGTTCGGCCCTTGCTTTGGAAATGTCTCTATCCTTATCTATGGCACCCTTCACGCCTTTAGCTATATCAGCTGCATGCGCAGCGATCTTCGACGCTATAACGCCGTCCTTCACGTCCTCAAGCGTCGGAAGCCTCAAATGTTCCGCCGGCGTAACGTAGCATAAAAAGTCCGCGCCGGCGCTCCCGGCTATGGCGCCGCCGATAGCCGAAGTGATGTGGTCATAACCCGGAGCTATGTCCGTTACCAAAGGGCCCAGGACGTAGAATGGCGCGCCGTTACATATCGATTTTTCCAAGATCACATTCGCCTCTATCTGGTCTATGGGTACATGGCCGGGACCTTCTATCATGACCTGGACGCCTTCTTTAAGCGCACGCTTCTGCAGATGCCCTAACGTTATGAGCTCGGTGAGCTGGGGCTTGTCTGTTGCGTCAAGTATAGAACCGGGCCTTAACCCGTCTCCTAGGCTCAAGGTTATATCATGCCTCTTTGCAATTTCCATAACCCTGTCAAACTGCTCATAAAACGGGTTCTCTCTATTGTTAGTTATTATCCACTCGGCCAAGAAAGCGCCTCCCCTGCTTACTATATCCAGCAGGCGCGGGTTTCTTTTCAGTATATCTAGGGATTTTTTTGTCACGCCGGCGTGTATAGTGAAGAAGTCTACGCCTTCGCTGGCCTGCTTCTCCAATACAGTGAACATGTCATCGGCGGTAATATCCGCGATAGAACCGTATTTTTTCAATCCGTTTATGACTATTTCGTATATAGGAACAGTGCCGACGGGTACTTTTGATCGCGCGAGGATCCTGCGCCTGGTCTCTTCGATGCGCGTGCCGGTGGAAAGGTCCATAATGGCGTCTGCGCCGCTCTCGATAGAGAGCTCCATCTTCTTTATTTCGACAGATATATCAGAAGAGTCTTTTGAGGTCCCAATATTGGCGTTTATCTTGGTCTTTAGCCCTTTTCCGATACCGCAGGGCTTTTCGAGACGATGTCCGATATTTTTTGGTATTACTATAGTGCCTCTGACAAGCCCCTTACGGATAAAGTCTACAGAAACGCCTTCGTCATTCGCGACGCGGCGCATCTCGGGTGTTCTCCTTCCGGCCTTAGCTATCTCTATCTGGGTCATGATAAATGAGAAAGAGCCTTCTTTTCTATCTCGTAAACCTTGAATCTTAATTTGGTGAATTTCGCGGAGTCATTTTTATTGATAAGCTTAAAGAACTCCTCCAGGACTCTCAACGATTCTTTAGCTCTCTCGATATTTGCGCTGAATATGTCGGAATAGTCGAGCCTTTTCATCTCGCTTCTTTTCCGCTCCTTACGGCCGACATCGGATCTTACGTCGCGCGTTTCGAATAATAATTTTGACGGAACGGGCGTATTCTTTAAAATATTGGTGATGCTGTGCCTGGCCGCCTTCAGATCTTTGGTAAGGGCCGGCGAATCCCATACGAACCGCGTGACCTCTTCGCAGACCCTCAAGCCTTCGCGAGACCTGTTGAAGTTTGCGTCAATAATACGGAAGATCTCTCTCTTTAGCATCGACAGGCGCTTCTTTCTATTATTGAAGTGGTTGAGTATCCCTTAATATAAGGTATATTTTTTACTTTTCCGCCGTTCTTCATGACAAAATCGCCGCCGACTATATCTTTTACCTTCCAGTCCCCGCCCTTAACAAGTACATCGGGCTTTAATTTCATGATAAGTTTTTCCGGCGTTGACTCGGAGAATAATGTTACATAATCTACAGAGCTTAATGCTGCCAGCACCTTTGCCCTATCGGATTCTTTGTTGATCGGGCGGTTCTTACCCTTTACCTTCCTTACGGAGGAGTCGGTATTAAGCCCTATAACAAGCAGATCACCAAGGCGCCTTGCTTTAGAAAGGTAATCCACATGGCCGACATGAAGAATATCGAAACAGCCGTTCGTGAATACTACCCTCTTCCCCTTCGAGCGTAACCGCGAAAGCAATTTTGATAGATCCGCACCCTTTTTTATTTTAGCTGAAAGCTGAAAGCTGATGGCTGACGGCTTCATTTAAACATCCCCTCTTCTACAAGGGCGCATATTATGTGAGCGATCAATATGTGCGATTCCTGGATTCTTGGGGTATCTTTTGTGCCGACAACTATCGATAGATCGGCTTCCTTCTTCATACTTCCGCCGTCGCCTCCAGAGAGGGCAATAGTCTTCATCCCGATGGTACGCGCCTTCTTGAAGGCTTCGATCACGTTTTTGGAATTGCCGCTGGTGGATATACCGAGAGCGACATCGCCTTGAACTCCAAGGGCCTCTATCTGCCTTGAAAAGACCACATCATAGCCATAATCGTTGGCTATGGCTGTCAATATAGATGTGTTTGTTGTCAGCGCTATGGCCGGCAACGCCTTGCGTTCCATCTTGAACCTTCCCACCAGCTCAGCCGCTATGTGCTGGCTGTCAGAAGCGCTGCCGCCGTTACCGAAAACTAGCAGCTTCTTCCCGGCTTTGAGGCTATCGATGATGATATTTACAGCCGACTCAATATTACCGATCTGGCTCCTGAGAAGTTCTTCCTTGGCCGCGATGCTATCCTTTATGAAAAGCTCTATATTTTTTTTCACCCCGCTCATTCTCCTATTATCTTCCCGCCCTTGAAGAATGGGCGGGGTTCATATTTTAATCAAAAAACGTTTTAGCTGCTTCATAAAGTTTCATATCGACCGTCTTTAAGGTTCCGACGCCTTCCTGTATAGGAACGGCCACTACGTCTGTGCCTCTCAAGCTCACCATGAAGCCGAAACGTTTTTCAAGGACGAGCTCCATCGCCTTCACGCCGAATCTTGTGGAGAGGACCCTGTCGAAAGAGCTCGGAGAGCCCCCTCTTTGGATATGCCCAAGCACCGCATAGCGCGTCTCTATCTTTGTTCTCTTCTCGATCTCACCTGCCAGTTTTTCGCCTATACCTCCGAGCCTCACGTGGCCGAATGAATCGAGCTCTTTCTCCTGTGTAGCGAACTGACCTTCCTTGAACGAGGCGCCCTCCGAAACGGCCACGATCGAATATCCCTTGCCGCTCGCCTTCCGCCTTTCCAGGCTTGCGCATATCTCGTTTATATCCATCTTGATCTCGGGTATCAGGATAAGATTTGCCCCTCCGGCTATGCCCGCATAAAGGGTTATCCATCCCGCATGACGGCCCATTATCTCGACCACCATCACCCTGTGATGGCTCTCGGCCGTGGTGTGTAATCTATCGATGGCTTCCGTGGCTATCTCCACAGCGGTATTAAAACCAAAAGTGAAATCTGTCGCGCTGAGATCATTATCTATGGTTTTGGGGACAGCTACGATGTTAAGCCCTTTCTTCTCATTGCTCAGCTTGTTTGCCACTCCGAGAGTATCCTCGCCTCCTATGGCCACCAAAGCATCAAGCTTCATCTTTTTATAATTTTCAATAACCTTTGCTACATCCTCGCTCTTTTTATATGGGTTCGTCCTTGAAGTCCCGAGTATAGTGCCGCCTTTCTGCAATATATCGTCTACGGAGTCCGGAGCTATCTCGCTCGAGATATTCTGAACGAGACCTTTCCAACCGTCCTTTATGCCTACCACCGTTACATTATTCTGAGAGGCTTTTCTTACCACGCCCCTTATAACCGCATTCAGTCCCGGACAATCGCCCCCACCTGTCAAAACACCCACTCTTGCCATCGTTCAAACCCTCCTCATATTTAATCAAAAACTGCTATATTCGATAGTCCCTCTATACGGCGGGGCCTTGGTGTCGTCTTTCTTTACATCCTTGGACCGCTCTTCTTTGTGCACTATCTTAGTCACATTTACCTGTATCTCTACGGTCTCCTCCACTCCAAGCATCTCCTGGACCCTGGACTTGACTATATTCTGTATCTTTTCCGTCGTCTCCGGTATATTGACATCCGAGAAGAGGACGACCTTGTTGACTATGACTATGCCTCTCTTATTTGCGCGCACGCTGGGCCTCGATTCTTTGATCTCAGGAAGATTCTTCATCGCCCGTTTTATAAAGTCTTCGATCGCCGTGAGCGATATAGTGACCTGTCCGTCCGGATTTTCAAAAGCTATGGTCTTCTCTTTCTTTATGACCCCCACGGTGATCTGAACTACCATTAAGCTTATGAAGATCAAGAGCCCTCCCGTTATGCCGAGAATAAGGCGGATGTCCGTATTCGAGTACAGAGTATTCAGCGTATCGATGATGTAATTCAGAGGGATCACATTCATGGATACGACTATGAATAACCCTCCCACCAGAAAAAAAACGAGCGTGTAAAAGAAAAGTGTCAGACCTTCTATAAGCTTCATTAGCATCCTCCTGTTTTGTCTTTGGAAAATGGTGACTTGACGCCCTCGACTACGACGTCTACGCCTGAAAGCACAAGGCCGGTCATCTTCTCCACGGCCATCTTTACGTTTTCCTGGACCTCATCAGCTATGCGCGTTATGTCCACTCCGTATTCTACGGTGATATATACGGTAAGTTTGATATCGCCCGCGGCGGCGATTATCTTTACTCCCTTTGTGGTCCCTTTTTTACAAAGAAAATCGAACAATGTCTTCCCGATGCCTCCGCCGATCTTGCTGACGCCCTTGATCTCCATCGCCGCTATCGAAGCTATGGTAGTTATGGCATTGTTATTGATCTTCACCGCGCCAAGATCTGTCGTCCTGTATCTATCGGTCATGTCCTGTCTCATTCCGCACCTTCCTCTTTTATCCCACACCTTTTAGAAGGTGCGTGACTCCGGTTTTTCGAAAAGCCTGTCAATAAAGTCTGTGGAATATTTACCTTTTATAAATAGCGGATTGTTCATGACCTTCTTGTGAAAAGGTATCGTGGTCTTTATGGGATCCACTATGAACTCATCTAGGGCCCGCCTGCATATGGTGATCGCTTCGGACCTGTCCTTGCCGTGGACTATCAGCTTCGCTATCATCGAATCGTAATAAGGAGGTATCGAATAGCCCTGGTATACGTGCGTGTCTATCCTGACACCCCGCCCTCCGGGAAGATCGAGCATAGTTATCTTTCCCGGAGACGGCATGAAGTCATTATCCGGGTCCTCGGCGTTGATCCTGCATTCTATCGCACAGCCGTTAAATTTTATATCTTCCTGCTTATGGTGCAATTTTTCGCCGTATGCTATGCGTATCTGCTCTTTAACGAGATCTATTCCGGTCACGGTCTCCGTTACGGGATGCTCGACCTGGATCCTCGTATTCATCTCCATGAAGTAGAAGTTTCCATTGCAATCAACCAGGAATTCGATAGTGCCGGCGTTCACATAGTCTATACTCTTGGCGCATTTTATAGCAGCCTCGATTATCTTCTTTCTCAGTTTCGGATCAAGCATTGGAGATGGGCTCTCTTCGATAAGCTTTTGATGCCGCCTCTGTATCGTACAGTCTCTCTCTCCCAGATGTATAATATGGCCGTGGCTATCTCCCAGTATCTGGATCTCCACATGGCGCGGCTTCTCCACATATCTTTCTATATACACATCGGGATTACCGAATGAGACCTCAGCTTCGCGCTGGGCCGTAAGCATGGCGCTTATAAGCCGCACATCATTATGGCAGACCCTCATCCCTTTTCCGCCGCCGCCTGCCGCGGGCTTTATTATAACCGGGTACTTCGTCTCTTTGGCTACCCTGAGAGCATCCTCTTTAGTCTTTACCACATCCTTGCTTCCGGGGACGACCGGCACGCCTGCCTTCCTGGCAGTATCTTTGGCGGCCATCTTGTCGCCCATGAGCCGCATATTTTCAGGGGTGGGGCCGATAAATTTTATTTTGCACGATTCGCATATCTCCGCGAAATGCGCGTCCTCCGCGAGGAACCCGTATCCCGGGTGTATGGCTTCCACATCCGTGATCTCCGCGGCGCTTATGATGCTGGGAATATTAAGATAGCTGGAAGAACTTGCTGCGCTTCCGATGCATATGGCCTCATCGGCGAACCTTACGTGCAAAGAATTAATATCGGCTTCAGAGTACACTGCCACGGTGCGTATGCCGAGCTCTTTACATGCCCTGATTATCCTTAAAGCGACCTCACCCCTATTAGCTATTAATATTTTTGAGAACACGCGATTCTCCTCACTTTATCGGTTCTATCACGAATATGACCTGTCCGAACTCCACCGGCTCCGCGTTATCAACAAGCATCTCGAGTATCTTGCCCCGTACTTCGGACTTTATTTCATTCATCAGTTTCATGGCTTCTATTATGCACAATACCTGCCCGATACCTATAGTATCCCCTACGCTTACGTATGGCGTAGCTTCAGGTGAGGGAGAACGGTAATATGTTCCGACCATAGGCGCCTTGATATCCACGGTATTCTTGGCCTTTTCGGCCTCTTTAGCGCTCTTGACTTCCTGCGCAGATTGAGGCGCAGAACTTTGAGGAACATATTCGACCGCTTTCTCAAACGAACCGCCGGAAGATTTTTTTAGTTTTATCCGCATGCCATCCTTCTCTACTTCTAGCTCTGTAAGACTGTTATCGTTCATCAGTATTATCATATCTTTTATCTCTTTTATATACATCGTTCTCCTCCGTTATCTTGTTAGGACTTCACAACCATAATCGGTGACCATCACCATATCCTCTACTCTTACACCCCCGAGCTTAGGAAGGTATATAGCCGGTTCTACGGTAAATACCATACCACTCTTTAGTATATTATCATTCCTTTTAGATATGCTGGGCTCTTCGTGGACATCCATCCCTATGCCGTGCCCGAGCGAATGGCCGAAGAACTTACCATAACCTTTTCGGGTTATGTAACCTCTGCCCGCGAGATCTATCTCCGATATCTTTACTCCGGGCTTTATCTTCTGAATGGCCGCGCTTTGAGCCGCGCGGACTATACCGTATATCTCTTTTATCTTATCCTTGACCTTGCCTATGAATATCATGCGCGTCATATCCGAATTGTACAGATCCAGCCTACATCCCATATCCAGCATCACGACATCATTCTTTGCGATTCTTTCCTTCGTGGCGTGAGCGTGCGGCTTTGAACAATTCCTGCCGCAAGCGGCTATCGTTTCAAAAGCCACTCTGGCTCCGCGCTTGATGAACTCACACTCTATAAGGTCGCTTATATACTGTTCTGATATTCCGGGACGGATCGATGTCGAGACCTTCTTAAGAACGGATTTAGTTACATCTACGGATCTTTTGATTATCTCTATCTCTAGGACGTCCTTGACGGCTCTTAGGTTCTCAATGACGTTCTTTGTCGATATGAGTTTTGCCGGACGTATGTGGCCTGCGAGCTTCTTGGCAACCTCATACGGAAGGTTCATCGAATCGAAACCTATCTTTTTTATCCGGTTCCTTTTTACGATCTCACTTATTGAATCGTAAGTGGATGTCGTTACTTCCACTATAGTGAAACCGTTTATCGAGTCCCGCGCTTCTTCTGTGTAACGGGAGTCTGTGAGAAAGAACTGCGAATCGGGTGTTATAATTACTATGGAGTCCCCACCCCTAAAGCCGGTCAAGTATCTTACATTCGTCTCGTTTGTTACAATAAGAGAGCCTAGTCCGCGCTTTTTTAATTCAACCCTTAATTTTTTTAACCTTAGCTTATGATCGAATATCATCTCTTACCGATCAAACCTATCGCCGCTTCCAGTCCGAGCAGGTAGCTCATCTTCCCGAAGCCGCATATCTGCCCCTTGGCTACCGGTGATATCAGCGATCTGTGCCGGAACTCCTCGCGCGCATATATATTGGAAAGGTGCACTTCAACAGCCGGGACCTTCACAGAGCTTATAGCATCCCGTATAGCCACGCTGGTGTGCGTATAGGCCGCAGGATTTATCAATATAGCGCCGAACCTGCCGCTCGATCTGCCAATAAGCTCCACTATTTCACCCTCGTGGTTGGACTGTACGATCTCGAGCTTTACTTTCCTTGCTTTCGCCATCTTCTTAAGGTCATCGTTTATATCTTTTATGGTGACCTTACCGTAAACGTCCGGCTCTCTCTGGCCCAACAGATTGAGGTTCGGCCCGTGTATCACAAGTATCTTCTTCATTTCACACCTCTCGTATCTTTAGGTAGTTCGGCCTCGTCTATCAGCATTATCGGGATATCGTCTTTTATTGGATAGCGCCGGCCGCATTTTGAGCATACGATCCGGTCGCCTTCAAGCCTAACATCGGTCTTGCATAACGGGCACGCCAATATATCGAGCAGCTCTTTGTCTATCATCTACATGGCTCCTTTGTCTATATCCTTAATGCTTATTTTGAACTGCGGACTGAATGCATATATCAACCCGCCCATAATGCTTATGCATAACAGTATGAGGAGCCATAGTATGCTCATGGCAAAAGCCTTGTCAGATCCTATCAGCGGTCCAAAGAGCACCACAGTGGAGCCCTCTCTCAAACCCAGTCCGTTTATTGAAGGCAAGAGGCTCATCATGCTCACTATGGGCATCTTTATCAATAGGTCCTTAACCGGTATCCTGCTTCCGATACTCAAGGCAACCACGCCCAGGCTGGTAAAAAATAGCATCTGCGAAATAAATGAAATGGCGAAAGATTTTACCATTAGGATTTTATGATATTGATACTGATGAATGACCTCGTAGACCTTCCTGAGCTTCTCTTTTATCGGGTTTATTATGAAGAAGAGGAACGAGAACTTCTGGACGAGCCTCTTATTTGTCATGAGAACTAAGAATATTATCGAACCAAGCGTTATGGCGTATATTATGTATCTCAGCGTTGAATCTACTACGCCCTCTTCAACGAAGAAGAGCGCCAAAAAGGCCATAGATATCATCGTGAAGAGCCCTATTACACGGTCGACAAATACAGACGCGTAGGCCCCGGCTTTCTTGTCGGTCTTCTTTGAAAGATAGTAAGCTTTAGCTACATCTCCGCCAATAGATGTGGGAAGAAAGTTGTTGAAGAAATAACCTATAAAGGTCAGGCTCAAAGCCTCTTTGAGAGTTACATTGATACCTTGAGCCTCTATCAGGAGCTTCAGTCTGACAGACCCCACAGCCGCGGCGGAAGCGAATATTAGCAGCCCCAGTAAGAATATCGGCACCTTTGTGGACGCGAAAGCCTTGAGGATCTGGGGGTACTTATCCCTCATAATATATAGTAATAGTACTATAAAGGAGAAGCTCACAAAGGCTCTTAACGCTTGAGATAGTGTCTTATTCATGGGTATAACAATTTATCATAAAGGGATAATGATGTAAAGCGATTTCTGGCTTTTTAAGTTGTTTTACGCGGACTTTTGCTCTAGGGAGGCTATATGCTGGTCTATCTTGGCCATTGAGTTTTGCAGGGAGTCGTTATTGTTGTAAGCGTCCTTAATATGCTTCATCAGCACGTTATAGATATCCTTAAACCTGTCGAAGTCATACTTAAGGCCGGACACTTTTCCGAGTATCTCCTTCGCGTTCTCCTCTATCCTTAACGCTTTCATCCCCTGTACTATCATGACTAGATACGGATATATGGTCTGTGGAGAGACCGGACAGACCCTCCTTTTCCAGGCATAATCTATCAAAGTGTTCTCTTCGTTGAAATGCTTATCTTTAACGAACGCCTCATAATAGACTCCTTCCGACGGGATATACATCATAGCAAAATCGGTCGTCTTCTCTCCCGGGAGTATATATTTGCTCGTCTCGTCTATCCTCTTTTTAACATCTCCGGTAAATGCCTTCCAGAAGGTGCGTTTTATGTTGTCATCACCGGAGGTAAGCATCTTATTGAAGTTCTCTAAAGAGAGTTTCGAATCGATGGGAACGATATGCTCCTTGAACTTTATAACAAAATCGACCACGCCGGAGCTGAGCCGATACTGCGATTCAAGCATATTGCTGCCCAGGACATCTTGAAGCGCCTTCTCCAGTATGCGCTCACCGGCCGCACCGGCTCCTTTGGGCGCTATAAAGAGGTTTCGCAGGTTCTTGACCTCGGTCATCACATCGTTTATCTGCTGAGCCTTCTGGTTGATCACCGCCATATCTTTATTTATGCTTGTGATGGCATCAGAAGTCTGCTTTCTCATCTCTTCGGTAAGAGGGATCTTCGAGGAGAGAGAATCCGCGACGCTCCTTATATCCTTAATGCGGATTATCAGATAGAAGACAGCAAGCGTCAAGACGATCAATACCAACAACACAGCGTATATGATCATGTTTTGGGAGTATCCGGCTTATTGATTTTTGTCACAAAACGCATCCTTAAGTCATAAAGTATGGAGCTCATGGCCTCGTCCTCATCCTTTGAAAGATTATTCTTCGTCTTCTCCTTCAGCATCTCGAGCGTATCTATTATTATCTTCGCGTGCTCTAGGCTTTGCTCCTTTTTGTGAGTCACAGGGTTTTCCATATCACCAAGTGCCATAACGGCCTCCATCATCAGGCCGGTTATGAAGAGCGAAAAGCTCACTTCAACATCTTTCTTTATTTCATCTCCCATTTTTTAATCCCGCCATTTTTCCTGTCTCGCGCCAATCTTAAGCGACGGGAAATTATATACACTCAGCATTCTCTTTATCTGACCCGCCTTCACTTCGGCCGCCTTCTCTCCCTTATTGATGGCCTCCCTAGACTTGTTGAATGCCACCTGGTCAATATCATGTCCGAGATCCACCTTTATCATGACATCGGAAATGCGAGCCTGATAACGGTTCAGCTCTTCGCCCATTATCTGGAATGATTGTAACAGCATCTGAAATATGTTGTCGATCTTGCCCTCCTTGACGCAGAAGCCTACATCTACCGCTACCATGTATCCGGGATCTATGGACCTGGCGATTCTCGTAGGAACGCTATTCTTGATTCCCCCGTCGACCAGGAGCCGGCCGTCTATTCTCACGGGATTAAATATGCCCGGCCATGAACAGCTGGCGCATACCACTTTTTGCAGGTCTCCTTTTTGAAATACGACTCTTTCGTTCTTTTCTATATCTGTCGTTACTACCGCAAGCGGTATCCTGCACTCTTCGAAACTCTTATTTTCGGTCAGTTCAGCCACCACATTTGCCAGCTTCCTACCGGCCAATAGTCCCATCTTTGGAAGGGTGGGGTCGAATACTGTCTTCCAACTGAATTTATGCGCTATCTCTTCCATCTTTTTCAATGGCATGCCAACGGAGTAAGCCGCGCCTATCAGGGCTCCCATGGATGTTCCTACGATCCTATGAATGGGTATCTTCTCTTTTTCCAGCACCTTGAGCACTCCGATGTGCGCAAGCCCGCGAGCCGAACCTCCTCCAAGGACAAGGACGACGCTTCTCTTCTTTTTAAGGAACCCCAGCATAGGTATCGATCTCCTTTTGCTATTCTACCACTATTCCGGCGTAACCTACAACCGACGAATAGTCTCCGGATGCATCTCCGCTCGTCTGATATTTTATCAGCTTCGCCTTCTTGGCGCCAAGCGATTTTGCCGCGGCCAGCATTATCGCGGCAGGCGCGACGCCGCACATAGAGATGTCTAACTGACGGACGCATTCCAGAAGAGCCTCTTCATCAAGTTTCAGAATGGCGTCGATCGCCTTGGAATCTTTTTCTTCGGCCGCATTTTGAGATTCATAGTGCGTCATATCACTCGAAGCTATTATGGTAACATCCTTCTCTAGCTTTAATTCCTTAATGGATTTAGCGATGGCATGCCCGATCTTTCTGTACTGTTCAATGCCCCCCTGCGATATCACTATAGGAACTATCGTAAAACTTTCCTGCAGTGTCTGCAATATGGGCAGCTGGACTTCTATGGAATGTTCCCGTATGTGCGCAAATTCGTCTTTGGAGATCTCGGGACAATTCTTCAGTATCTTTTCAGCCAACGTCTTATTTATAGTCACATTGCCCAACGGTGTAGCCCATGAATCGCTCGTAGATAGGCTGAAAGGCGAGCCATCACCGGTGTGATTGGGGCCCATGATAAGATATATGGGCTTCGGTTTTATCGAGGATAGCGTCTTGCCGGCTACCAAGCCGGAATAAGGGTATCCCGCATGCGGCGAGACCACACCTATCGCGTCCTCTTTCTTTTCTGCAGATACCGGGATAAGTTTCTGGACCTCTTTGGCAAGAGACTCTTTTGAGCCCGAATAGAATTGGCCGGCTACCGCAGGATTACGTATCACAAGTATTACTCCGGTTGAATGACTACTTCCGCGCACGAATTCAGAGCGAGATACTTATTGGCAACTCTGATTATATCATATTTTGTCACCTTATTGGTCTCGCTTTCGAACTTATAAAGATTGTCATATCCCAGGCCGTATAATTCATCGAGCGCCGCTTGAAAAGAGTTGAACGCGTTAGTCTCCATGGCGATCTTTTGAGCAGAGATCAACTCTTTCTTTGCCGCATCCAGCTCACCATCCGTAATGAGGCCCTGCTTTATTGCCGATATCTCGCCATATAGCAATTTTTTAACTTCGCCGATCTTGTCTATGGTAGTAGCCGCGTAAAATAGCATGAATCCCGTATCGATGCCCAGCTTCTGCATAGAGCCCATCGTATAGGCGAGTCCGGAGTTCCCTCGCAACGCTATAAAAAGTCTGCCGGATGTTCCGGATAATAGGCCGCTCAATACGTTGAGAGGATATCTGTCCGGGCTATCCATGGCAACCGTCCTGAATCCCAGCATAAGAAGGGCCTGCTCCCTGTCCATCTTTATTGTAAGATTACCGGGCGATATTGCCTCCGGCACTTTCTTTAAAGGTTTGGCCAGGTCCCTTCTTTGGGCGTCCTTAAAGAGCATCTCCACTTTTTTAAATACCTTCTCCGGCTCAATATCTCCGGATATCGCTATGACCGTATTGTTTGGAATGCATCTGGATTGATAGAATCTTATAAGATCATCCCTGTTAATAGCTCTTATCGACTCTTCCTCGCCGGTATCGCGCATGCCGTACGGATGGTCCTTAAATAACATTCTTCTTACAGCCAGCGCCCCTCTTTCAAATATATCATCATCATCGTCTTTTATCGATGCTGCGGACAAGATCTTCTCTTTAGCTAACTCATCCTGGGCAAATACCGAATTTGCGGTGATATCCTTTATCAATTCAAGCGCCAGTTCGGTATCGTCTTTCAGTGCGGTGAGGTCCAGCCCAAAGCTGTTGAAGCCGCTGAAAGAGCTTATCCGCCCTCCGCGACTCTCTATCGCGCTTATGATCTCGGATTCTTTCTTCGTCTTAGTGCCATCCAATAGCATCTTTGCCGCAAGGCTGGATATCCCGTTATTATCTTTACTTTCGGTTATAAGGCCCCCGGAAAAAGCTACCGTGATCGATACAGCAGGAACCTTAGAGTTTACCCTCAAAAGCAATGTCAGGCCGTTCGCGAGAGTGCGTTTCTCAAGCTTCTCCTCCACGAAGGTCTTTGGTATCGACACGCTTGGCAATGTCTCGCCGCGTTTCGGGACTAGGGAGATCTCCGTCAGATTGTCTTCGTTCAGATATAAAGAAGCGACTCTTCTTATGTCGTACTTAGAGACCTTATTCACGCCTTCTACATAGCGGGAGTAGAAATCACTATTCCCGGCTATCGCTTCACCCTCTCCCAGGTCTTCCGCTTGATCCTCTATGGTTTCGCGGGAGAGCACGTGGTCGCCTATCACCATTCGCTTTGCGCTCTCGAGCTCGCCATCAGGAAGATCGCCTCTCTTTATCTTTTCTATCTCATCC
>Ga0268276_1001175_pt1 | contig 27010 bp, 32 predicted proteins | sample saktaG_4_FD_190145 | JGI IMG/M metagenome (GOLD analysis project Ga0268276, IMG submission 190145) | Saline water microbial communities from Sakinaw Lake, British Columbia, Canada - sak_2010_1_5_45m | ecosystem: Environmental > Aquatic > Non-marine Saline and Alkaline > Saline ... | reverse complement strand
TTCCACCTACGCCTAAATCACTTCCAGTTACCAATGACAAAACTCCGTCTGTTCCATCTACACCTGTTCGCAATCCATATCCACTATCAGCTAAAAATGTGTTTGCTGTAATAGTGCCTGTGGTGGTGAGGTCATAACTCCCTAAGTCTACATTAGCGTTAGCACCTGTGTAGGGGACATAAGTTCCTGACCCCATCTCCATCCAGCCACCAGAAAAGAAAACCCAAAATACCATTTCAAAGATAAGCCATACCATAAACCCTTCAAGTGGAATAGTTTCATACCATTCTTCACCATCCCACTCATAAATATAGCCATCATACCAACCTAATCCTTCATCTGTGCCATCAGATATATACCTATCGCCTACTTCAGGGTCAGGAGGTAAGCCCTCTGTAATATCCCATTCTTCTTCAACAGGCGGAAGTAGTGTCAGGGTTTCCCAAGCACCATTCCTACGACCATATAACAATCCGTCAGAAGGAGCGTCTTGCAAATATCTAGCATCATGATCAGAATTAGTGCCAGCAACATCTGGCATATCAGATAAAGATGAATGTGTAATAGTTTCATCTATATCAGCCACCATATCGAATGGTTTTCCCAGAGGATTTATTTTAAATAGATTTCCCATTATCCATAACTTTCTGTGGTTCTTTCAGTCCAGTTTCCATAGGCAATTTCTATTTTAGTGCATTGATTTGAGCCGTCATAGGTAAACTTCTGTAACAACCAACCATCTGTTCCTTCTGCTAAACTTCTTGGGGCAGCACCTGAATAAATGCAATTCCCACCACTCCACTCAAAGCGTTTAGTCATATTAGAGGGTATCTCGGTTATTCTTGAAGCCCACAAATCCTGCTCAAAGTTCGCCTGCTCTATACTGGAGGGTTGAACCGCCCCAGAAAACTTTTCACTCGTTCCTAAATTCATTTTGGTCTCTCCAGTGATTGATAGCGTTTAGTTAAATCATCAGCTTTCTTTTTAAGCCTTATATAATTCCATATTCGGTCTATTCTTCTTTCATTACCAGCTAACCCAAGTTTCTGGTCTATTTCTGATATGGCTTGCATAACATTACCAATAGTTATTTCTTTACAACCCGACTTAGCAAACTCATATATATCAACGAGCCTCTCCTTCTCCAGCGGAGACATAAGCGGTGTGGCGTCAAAGAAGTAAAACACATCTATCGGTATGGTCTCGGTGGTTAGCGGTATGTCGGCTTGAGGATGTTCTATTACTGGCTGTTGCTCGCTAACTTGTTCTGCTGATTTTGCTAATGGCATAAGTCTCCTATTTTCTATATTCCTTGATAATATTTTCTATCTTTCCTCTTATATCTAATCTATTTTTTAACTTTTCTTCATCAGAAACACCCTTATGAGACTGAACTTTAAACATTTGATTTTGTAAGTTTCTTATATCTTTAGTTAGTTTGCTAACTTTAAACTTTTTAGATTCCTTAACATCTAATGGGGTTATTTTTATACCAGCTAAAGCATCTAATAATGTTACTGGTAACTCTCTTACCCTATCAGCATAGTCGGGTCGTTTCATTAGTGCATCTACTATCTTCTCAAACGAATAGCCGCCCTTAGTAACCGCTGGTATAGCTGGTGCAAGTGATGGAGCAAGTTGGCGATAAATATATTCTACTATTTTTTGTGTTCTTTCTGTTTTGGTTGCACCAACAGGAACTATATCAGAACCCTTAAAGTCTTTGTTAGACTTTAGTTCACCTATTATTGTAATGAGTGGATTAGAAACAAAACCTTTTACTAATCCTTCTTTCATAATCTCTGGAGCCATACCTATAGGAAGAGTGTATTCAAGGTTATACCATTGCGTATCACCATTCTTATCTTTCCAAGGCATTATAAGTGTCATAGGCATACCACCCAATGATTGGAAATACCAAGGGGGTAATGATTTTTGTTCCTTTTTAAACTCTGCTTCACTCATACCAAGTGTTTTCTCGGCTGCTTTATTCCAACCCTTAAATAGAGCATAATATTTATATACCCTCATAGGATTTGTAGTAATAGCCTCTGCTAATCTTGGTATTGATTTATATGTAAAGGTAATAAACGGAGCAAGTTGCTTTGCACCCTCTATAATCTTTGGTACTTTACTATAATCAAACAACCATTTCTGTGCTTCTTTAGCAGCCATCTCTGGTGTAGCTCCACGTTGCATCATATCGGTAAACTTAACCATTTTGGCAATCTGTTCTTCTGCCTGATAAACTGTTCCAGCCTGTTTAAATGGTGTTTTTAATACATTAAGCCACCTATTTATATTACCGCCCTGTCCCTTTAAGTAAGTGTCTCGTATCTTAGAAACCTCACTACCTACAAATTCCCCACCGATTGCCCCGTGCTCAAGGGCTAACCTATAGTTTTTACCTTTAGCGAGGTAATCCTTCATAACTCCTGGCATAAGCTGTAATTGTTTTATATGATTAACTCCACTTAAATCTAAAAGCATAGAATTAGACATCATATTTCTAACGTGAGTAGCTGGATTTAATACAACCTTACCGTATTTCCAAGCACTTAATGCTTTTTTGTAACCTGCAAATGCAACTTCTTTAGCACCAACAATAGCATTAACATCCTGACCTATTTCTGGTATAACCCACTTATTGCGTAAAGCACCCATAGATGGTGAATCAGCCATTTTTATCATCTTGCCAGTAATGTTTGCGTCAGAAACCCACTCTGAATTAACCGCTACATTTTTAAATAATTTTGCATTAGTTACTGTTTCTGATAGTTGTTTTACTCTTATAGCAGTAGGTAGTGCAGGCTCTTTAATCTCACCCATCTTCCTTAATACTTCAGCAGATAATTCCTGCCTACGCTTTAAACCGTCTAACCTTAATCTAATATTTTTCTTAGTAAAAAAGTTGCCACCCTGAGTAAGTTTACTTTCATACATTCTTGCCATATACTTACCCATATTAGCATCTATGGCTTCTTCTGCTGCTTGTTTTGGTATCCCAGACTTTACAAGTTCCTTAGACCACTTATCCATTACTTGTCTACCCTGATTAGCAATAGCTGAGTATTCTTGATATTTTGGTAGTTGTCTAATAGTTTCTGCCTCACCCCTAAAAATTCTACCTACAATACGCTGTTCTTTACCAGTTAATGTTCTGCCAGTAAAAGGTTCTTTAGATAACACCTGAGATACACCAACAGCTTCTCTACCACCCGCAGCCCTTGCCAATGTAGCTTTTTCTGCCAAAGCCTGATACGCTTCTGGAGTACCCCTACCAACAGTAAGTTCTTTTGTTAAAATCTGCTGAACCTTCTTTGGTACTTTGTTCCAAATAGCTTTACTTACTGGAGATGCTATTTTACCAACCACCTTTGCGATAATTGGTGCGGTTAAAACATGTTCAGGTTTATAAAAACGAGTAGCCTCTGCAACCATTTGTCTTGCAAATGGAACAGTAAGACCTATTCCCTTTTTACCAGCAAGTTCTTCTTGATTGGGTTCTATTTTTTTAGCCAACCACTCTACACCCTTATCCCAACCCTTTAACCCTGCAATAATAGCTGTATTAGCTTCTGGTTTCTCAAAGGCAGCTTTTACTATTTGACCTGTTGTAAGACCCTCTGATTCTCTTTGCACAAAAAAATCATTCTTAACAGTAAGCTTTTTTTCTTTAGACAGCTCTTTGTATGTGTCACTATTTAATATAGTATCGTCCCAGAACTTACGCTTCTTGAGACCCTTTTGTATAGGGTGAAGTTCTTGGTATTCGCTTGAGTCTATTATATCTCGCCATTTAGCCATTATTCACCTAAAAGTTCATATCGTAAATATTAGAGTCTACATCTTGTGTTTTAGCACCACCGACAACCCCTGTTTTAGCACCGCTACTTGGGTATTTCTTAAGTACTCCAGCCCAATATGAGTCCTCTGGATTAAAACCACTACGTTGAATAGCTACTAAGACATCCTCACGGGTTTTTATCGGTAGTTCTTCTTTTATTCCAAACTCTCCAGATAAAATTATTTTACCACTTTCTATACTGCTTAATACTGATGCTCTCTTCTGTGATTGTGCCCAAGTAGATTGCATGCCCTGAACACCCATAACCTGACCTATTTTTGCTTGTTCAAATGCTTGCCTTGATTGTTGCATATTACCAGCTTTAGGAACATAAGGAAGCATCTCTCGCTGACCCTGTGGATTTATACCACCAATACCTGTAGAAAACTGACCCATAACAGATTCCGATGGTCTTTCTATTATACCCATAGCGTAATCTATTAACTCATCTTTCCTTTGGGTTCTTCTTTTCTTATCCAATTCAAATTCTCGTGAAGATATGGTATCTGCAACGCCTTCAAACTTAGTAGTATTAACAAATTTATCATAGTCAACCTCTGGAGTTAATTTGAGTTCATTTAAAATCTCCTTACCTCGGTCTGTTTGTTTCCATTCCTCAAATCCAGCCCTTTCTTTTTTAGCCTCAGCACCCTTAATCATACCCTTAGATATAGAGCTTGTGTCGTAGCTTTTCTCAAACCCTTTAGCAAATCCTCCCCAAAAATTACTCATCTTTCACCTCACTTAATTCCTTTATTGCTTCAATCATTATTGCCATAATTGGAACTATTCTTAGCCCCTCTATTTGTCCTCTATCATTATAATACACAGCCTCAGGTATAATCTTTGCCACTTCTTCGGCAATAAGACTTATATCAGCTTTACCCGTGTCTTTCCAATCAAACCTGACAGCTTGTAGCTGTTTTATTATATTTACTGCTTCCAAGGTCTTATGTTGGTTTTGTAGCGTTGGCTTGACATCATCTTATACCCCATACCAGTCCCTATACCAGTTCCGAGACCACCTGCAAGACCACCCATTATCTGTCCAAACGGACTTGGTTGCATTGCCATTTGTGCGTTAGCACCATACATAGACCCATAAAGACCAGCATAATTTCCATAACCCTGTTGCATAGAACTCATAACGCCTTGTGGAGTGTATCCACTCATATAATCAGTTGTCTGTGGCTGTTGAGCCCCAGCTATAGGTTGTTTGCCTGCAATAGAAAGACCTAAGTTCCTGTAGTAGTTCTGGTATTCCTGTTGCTGTTGCATCATACCCCTTGACATATAATCAGCACCCATAGGAGAACCTGCACTTGTCCCAAGGTTAGCCCTTAAATCACTTTGATACTGTTGTTTCTGCCAATCAGGAAGTTGCCCCTGCATACCCTCTAATGCCTGTTGAGAAGCTAAATCTGATAGCTTATACTCTTCAGGATACATAGCTCTTTGGGCTGATAACATAGCCTGACCCATAGGTTGTGCATACTGTTGAGCAAGTTCCACCTGCTGCTGTGCCTGCATAGGGGCATACTGCATTTGAGTTTCGTATACCTGTGGCATACTCTCTATCCAAGCGTCTATAGATTCTTGGGTTGTTGGAGCCGCAGGGGGTGTAGGTGTTTGAACCGTTGTATCGCCGCCGCCCATATTATCTTCTCCTTACTTTGTAAAGCTGTTGTTTTCTATTAGGGTACTTAGACCCTCTCATGAATTTAAAATATTCTGCCCTTGGGTTATTCTTAAACCCCAAGTCTATTAAATATCTTATTGTCTGCCTACTACGATAATCTGGTCTGACAACACAATCTAATATGTATACAGTATTATCATTTATCCAGTTCCATCTTGCCACCGCTACGATACCTTTAGGGTCTCTAAGCGTAAGCATTGTCCCATATTCTTTGTGCTTTTTTATAAAGTCATAAAGTTCTTCTACACTTCTACCGTCATAGTGTCCGTCTCCATTGTCTATTACGAAATTGACTATGTCCTGTCCACTATTATCGGGATTAAAACTATTAATAACAAACCTCCTATTAAATAGGGAATGAATGAAATCCAAGCAAGCGGTAAGAAACATAACGCACTTAATACTGCGATTGTAGTCCTTACTCCCACAGTAGCCATTCTTTCATTTGGGACAATATTATACCAGAACCTGCCCAGTATAGAACCATCATCAGTTAAATCGGGTATGCCGTAGCCCAACCTTAATGTAAGGTGTAAGAGCAATCCAATAGGTATCGCCCACCAAGTCCTTAATAGTATCGGTAAGCAGATAACTAAAGGGCAACCAATCCTACGCCAGTTCTTAGAGGTATCATCGGCTCCGCCGATAGCCCATAAGGAACCAGAGAGAATAGCCGAGAGTATTCCCCACCAACCTTGAAAGTAAATCCAAGGGAGTGAGTGTGCTACGCCTGTTAAGATTTCTTCTTTATTTAGCAAGTCTATCCTCTAACACCTTTACTCTTTCTTCAAGGGTTGGATTTGGTTCTGGCTTTACTGTCAATTGCCTTGCTTCCTCTGCTTCGTAGTTAAAGTCCTCAACTACTTTCTCGGTGTCGGCAAGATAAGTTAAGTAGTCTGCGTTGGCTTCGTTACAGGGGATAAGGGCTTTGTCCTCATCTCTTTGGATATATTCTACTTCGTCATCTAATCCTACGCCTTTATTCATTTTATAGTATTTCATATTATCTCCTTATGCTGATTCGTACCAAAAAGACCCGCCAACATATTTATTTCCTGAGTTTGTCCACGCAGCACCTGCCATATCTTTATAGCAATTCACGGTTGCCGTATTTGCTACAATGCTTAATCTTCCAGGAGTTGTTAAAGCTTCAGTATTATCTATTCCATAACCCATAGGAACGGATACATTTCCTGCAACAGCTTCGCAGGCATAAGGAAGAGTAAAACTAATTCCTGTTGCATTACTTGTTCCACTTAAGATAAACTTAACAAAAACTACCTTACCTATTTTTTTGGTATAAATAATTTTTGCGGTAAAATCACTCCACCCCACAACCGTAGAGGTAGCAGAGTAGTCAGTCCAAGCGTTAGTATAAATATCGCCAGTAGCCGTTAATGTAGTAAAAGCACCTGCTGCTGGAGTAGTCCCACCAATGGCTCCTGCTGCCGCTAAGTTTAGTTTACTACCCACTATAGCGGCAGAAGCACCTATATCAGCGTTTACTATCGCTGTTACAGCCCCATCATCTACTAAACTATGAAGTTTTGTATTTGTTACAAGTTCGGTTTGACCGAACGAATATCCTTTTGAAATTGTAGCCATTTATTTAATCCTTTATTTTAACTTCCTAATGGTATCCAATATACCTTACCTATAGTTGCATCATAGTTAAGCTCAACTTTCCAATAATCGCCCTTTCTTACAGGAAACATTATAAATGCTATGCCCACACCTACTGTTGACCCCTCACTATTAAAAATATTACTGGCTACTCTAGTGGTTGGGGTAGCATTACTATCAGTATAACCGCTTATTCCAACACTTCTACAGTCATAAGTAGTATATGCAGTAACAAATCCATCTGTTGCCGCTTGTTGTGCCCCATAAGAAGCTGTTTTATCTACCCGAGCACCAAGTTGAGGAGCTGATATTTTAGAATTTGCATCTAAAAATACTACCCCATTTGCCGCATTATTAGCTACGCTTGAAGCTAATCCACCCTGTGCCCTTGATAGAAGCGTAGTTAATCCAGTTAAAGATGTAATATCACTATTCGCACCTTTTTGTGCCACACTTGTTAAGTTAGCTTTAGGTATTACTCCTGCTCCAGATGGAGTAGAAGCTAAAGATATAAACTTCGCACCACTACAAGAAGCTATATTATCGTCAACTATAGATGTCTCCTTGAGGTCTTCCGTATTAATATCAGTTACAGCTCCATCCTCAATTAACGAGTGTAGCTTAGCGTTGGTTACCTGTTCAGTAGCACCAAATGAGTATCCACGTGTAAGTGTTGCCATTATTCACTCCTTAATAATTTAACAGCCTCGTTTTCAGCATCATAGAATGTCTTAAAGTCTTGGTTGTTCATAGTTACTTTTTTAGTTAATCCCCGTTCCATTAGTTCTGTAATAATAGCTTCTTTTCCGTTAAAAGATAGTTTTATTGAATACTCATTATAAGAAATCCTATCACGGAAAATCTGCGGTTTAATACCGTGCATCTCTTTAAATACTGGTTCTAATTTCTCTATTCTTTCAAACATAGGTTCTCCTATTCGTTCTCACTCGGACTCATATTCGTCAATAAACGTAACGATACTATAACCATATAATCTTATACCCTCTGTATTGGTGTCATCATTTACTACTTTAATTTGTATAGTCTTCCACCTACCAAGACTCTCTAAATGAAACTTCTTTCTTATGACATAGGTATCAGCCAGAGTAAATGGAAGTTCAATCGGAAGAACTGGTGCTGTAGCGGAAGATAAATCTATGGTTCCCAACTCATTAAAAGCTTGTCCATCTAACGCTACTGAAACCGTAAACTTGTAATCACCGCCAGCTACAAGACATTCTACTTCTAACTCTCCACCGCACTTGTGAACCAACGGCTGACCGAAGTCTTCTTCTCTACCGACAAGTGTCATAGTAAATCCACTACCGTTAGTTATAGTAGTTCCCTCATCTGTGTATCCATACCAACCCCTAAAGACTTTACCAGTAGCATAAGAACCATAGTAAAATCTATCTGCCCCAGAAATCTTATGGGTAGTCATACATCTTGGAGACCATTCAGTAAGCTTTGAAAACGAGTTAGACGCTGGGCTATAAACCCAAGTATCAAATGTGGTAGAACTTGTAGGGACAGATATGAATAGTTTGTTATCAAAATACTCCATTGACACCCTGTCTATATAAGCCCAACTTATATTATCAAACTCGCTTTTTAACAGATATGATATAGGGTAGTCTGCACCTAATTGAACTTTATCCTGAACGGTTCTCTTTAACGCCCTTAATCCATCTTGAGAGAAGAAATAAATATCATCCCCTATAAGTGCGTAGGCGTTCTTGCTAACTACGCCCCTATCGGTAAGGATTGGTTGCGGTCTATCTGTAGCAACAGGTGTAGCAGATGGGGCTATCGCCCATATAGCTTGCCTACCACCCACGATAATACCCAAGTCTCTTGTGGGTGCTAAAAACCTCTCATCACCTACTGGTATTCTAAATGAATTGGTAACCGTGTCAAATGCTGTTGAATAGTCAGAGTCGTAGGCGTCAGAGAAATAAAGTAAGTCATCTTTAAGAACCCAAACCCTATTTCCATACCAAGCCATAACTGTTGACTTCGGTGGAGAGTCACTACCCGTTCCTGCGGTATCTCCTAAATCTGTTATAGTCCAATCTCCTGCCGAGTCTTTATGAAACATATGTGCGTTATCTTGGTCATTCTGGACTATCATAACATCGTCAGGCACAACACCAGACATCTTTGCGTTTATAATACCTATGTCAGTAGAGGCAGTTAATGCGTCCTCTATCTCTACAAAATCTTCTTCGCCCTCGCTTGCCCATACTGATGTATCTTCAAAAGCGATTAACTGGTCGTTGTATCCCTGTCTAAAATAATCGTGAAGCTGTATAATAGGGTCAGTCCCCACAGCCTCGCCTACCTGAACAGAACCGTTCCTTTTATCAAGCTGACCCGCTATTGATATATCTACATTAGTAAGCTCTTCTGCTTGGGTCTCGCTTATTCTTGATGGGTGCATACGAGTATTGATACCACCAGTAAAGTCTTTTCTTGTTCCAGACAATCTCTGGTCATCGTTTACACCTATAGAAGATAAATTATAGATAGTTCTTTTCATTATACTGTATCCCTTGAGTATCCTTGAGGCGAGAACTGTATTACCTCGTTGGGTTGATTTTCTTTATCAAATATATAATCATTTAATTGATGTGTATAGTTCACTTCATACACGTTAGCTTTAGAGAATTGGCGTTTGTACCTTAAACAATCAGCGATAGCACCTATCTCTATTAAGTCCGCTATGTCAATTACTGGGTAGTCGTAGTCCTGTGATAACGGAAGAGGGTTTACGATATAAGGTAGTGCTATTGTAGAAACAGATGTCGGAACGTAATGGATTATAAGTATCTTATATCTTGTCTCTAAAGTCTCTAATGGTATGACAGCGTTTGTTACCGCAGCCGAATTTGAAGTGATAGTTACATAACCTGCCGTTGCACCACTCTTTGAAATACCTTTTATTCTTGTATAGGAGTTTGCTGATGTTGCAGCCGAAATTCCAGTAAGAGTTACTGACTCATACACCTCAACCCCAGATGATATACCCCTTATTAAAATGGTCTGCGATGTATCGCTTGCAGAAGATGATACGATTGACAGCGTAGATGCCGCTGATGGCTGTGCCTGAACTGGGCTGTCTACGATAGCGTATCTCTCTATACTGCCTGTGCCAGTTATCGTTTTGTATGTGCTATATAGTTCATCAATCTGAAACTTGGACAGCTCACCAGAGTTGGTAGTATCCGTACAACTAATCTCTTTGCCGAAATCATCTGGCAACACATATCTCTGAGTCCCTACCACAGTATCAAACGTATAGGCATCGTTTATGTTTCTCCAGTTTATAGACCTGAGTATCTGGAAATACCGTCTGTTTACAAACCTGCCTATTATGGTGGCGAAAGCAGATGAGGTATCAATTACCTCAGCACCGATATTTGTTTTTATTACTGAAAACGACTTATTCATACATTCTCCTTATATGGAACCTTCTCTATTCTATAGCCCCAAGTGCTTTTCTTGATAAGAGTATAACTATTTATATATTCCACTAATCCAACTGGTGGAACTACCTCTCTTCTAACAGCCCAATCACTTAATAGTTTCTCTTTACTGTGTCCCTCTTCCTTATACTCCCACCCAGCTTTCCAATCTATAACGTTTGGGTCTAAACATAAACCTAAGTGATGAACTGTTGCGTAACTCATTTTTGCTTCGTGTATATTCTTTTCAATCATCCTTATTTTTGAAAATCTTACAGCAGAGGGAACAGCCATAACCATAACATCATAAGGTCGCTGTGGTGATGCGTGATAAAGGTCTCCATTGTAATCCACCATTTTACAAGTTGCGTATTGTGCTAATCCGTGTAATGGTCTCCTGTCAGCCATACGGTTCATAATTATGTTCTGGTCTTCTGGGAGTATTATTTCATCAGCGTCACCTATCCAGACCAAATCACAACCCTTTAACAAATCAAGACCGACATTAAGTATATCGTGTTGTTCTAAATCATCTCCACTATAAACACTCAAATTAGGATGACCGAACTTTTTACAAATTTCAATAGTATCATCGGTAGTTGGTTCAACAGTTTTGAACCTATAGTTCATAACAACAATCTTATCAACCCACTCATACTGTTTTAAAACGAGTGGTAAAAACTGTGTTGAATGGTAAGACTTAATTAACGCCCCTACACGCATCTAAAATCCTTTTAACTTCCTCTTGCTTATAATTCGTTTTCCAAAAATTAAACTTTTCAAGGCTTTCTTCCATATGTTCCTTGCCCGTTACGTGTAGGTAATTCTCGTCAGCCTTTGCCTTATTGAATACATAGTGCTTGTGTTCTATGTTGACATTTGAAACCCTATAAAACATTCCACACGCCTCTCCCAGCTCCTTATGGAAATCATCTGAGTATGCCTGCTTTAACAATGGCGTGATATAGAAACCTAATGATTTGATGATGTTTGCCGAAGTAACCATACCGCTTGGAAGACCACCCGTATTACCACAAGCAAATCCCCAACCACCACGCCTGTCTATTTCGTCTATTAGTATTCTATCCCATTCAGGTGTGTGATATATGTGGTCATCATTTATCTCCGAATAATAAGGGTAATCAGGATATGCCTCGCACATTATATAATTGTTTACTTCTACGTAAGTTCTGCGTTTCCCTATTATCAGGTTTCTTCCAACTAAAGTCTTTTTATAATCTTCTAATCTTGGGTCGTCATCAGCCACGTAAACAACAATATCGTTCCAAGAACTTTTGGTATTATCATAAGAAGCCAACATTTCTTGGATACGTTCTGGTCTAATCCTTGAAGGACAAACCGTCAATAGTTTTCTCAATCAACTCTCCAACCTGTTTAAGGGTCATTTCCTCATCTTTAGGGTCTTTATCAACAATACGTGGAAGCCTTAAATTGATATTCTTTTTATAGCGGTCATTAAGTATAAACTCTCCAAGCAACTTTGTAACACCATAGGGTGTCTGTTTAAACACCGCCTTGCTTGATAAGTAAATTATCGGTATCCCCTTAGCGAGTTCAGCAAACTCTAAATTGGTTATTACATTATCCCTGATAAAATCATCTAATGTAACGCCCTCTTTAGGTTTCCTGCCAGCACAATGAACTATTACATCACATTCAGGTATGTTAAGAATATCACCCATAAGAGGTATGGTATTAGATAAGTATCCGCAAAGGAACTTTCCAATGTATCCATTAGCACCCGTTATCAATATCTTAGGAGAAGAAGATAAACTCGTAATCGCCTTTATATCCCCATTCTTTAAGTAGGAACTCCCATTCCTCTGGTCTTAAAAACTGTTCGCAAGTTAATCCCCAGCATTGAAGATTATAAAGTTCCTGCTCGTTGCGATAGCTTTCAACTACTATATACGCTTTCTTAGAATGTGTGTTTATTTCCTGTATTGCCTGTTTAAGGTTTGGCAATAGTAAGTTATGGAGTGTGTTTAGGGATATTATTAAATCATAACTATCTCTTAACTCATCAACCCCTGCGTTAAATATAAACCCTTTTTCTAATAAGCACTCATCCAAAGCATACTTTGAAATATCGCAACCATCTACACGGCAACCAGATAAATCCTGTATATCCTTTGCCAAGAAACCTTTACCACATCCAATATCTAATACACGACTATCACTGCCTATCTTATATGTTTTAATCAGCTTCTTTGCTACTGGTATCCACCTGCCATCATAAACATACCCACCATAACCAAACCGCCTATCACCATCAAAGAAGTTAACATCAAACTTACGAGCCACTCTCATACACTCTACTTTGCTATCAAGCATACGACCTTCAAAATCACGCTTTGTAGAAGTGTGTATTTTAGTTATAAAGTTTTTTATCATACCCTCATATACCCCGCATATCTTGAGTTAATCCACTCATTAAACTCTTTACCATTATATATCGGCATACGTATTAAATTCATCAATCCGATATCATTTTCTTTACACCAATGGCAATTACCCATATCCTTAAAGAAGTCACCAGAGCCGTTACCTATTAGTTTGACGTTCATCTTCCTGTCAACTATATCGTTCTTAATCTGCTCTAAAGCCCTGAACACCAAGAATGTGGCTATTGAATAGATTATCGGTTTTAATCCTGACTCTGCCATACCAGAAGCTATACCAACCGTTGCCTGTTCTGCTATCCCACAGTTTATAACTCTGTTAGGGTATTTCTTTTTCAACCCATTAACTTTTCCAAAACCCATATCGCAAATCAATAAGTAAAACTTTGGGTCGGCAAAGTGTGGTATCAACTCGTTAAGTATCGTTTCTCTGTTTACCATCTGGCACTCTAAAGTGAAATTTCGGTTTGTTTTCCATACATTTAAAACCCTTACCCTTTAAGGTCTCGGCTATGATTATCTGGGGCTTTAAACTAAATGCGTCTATTAACTGGTGGTGGTCGTGTCCATCTATTGAGTAAACCTTAAATCCCCAACCGCTTAATCTCAAGTATAGGTTTTGACATAGAACATTATCTATAAAGTCCATAGCTTGTAATCTATTATGGTCTACTATAACTGTGATATTATCAAGGTCGTGATGATACATAAACGACAGGGCTTCCCACATTGACCCCTCTTGCATTTCACCATCACCGACTACACACCATATATGCTCGTCTTTACCCTGTAATTTATTCCCAAAAGCTATTCCTACAGCTATAGGTAACCCATGACCCAGCGTTCCAAAGCCCTCTAAGCACCCTTTAAACTCGAAGTTTTCCCATTTCTTTTTCGGTATTAGCCCTTTCTCAGCCCAGATAGCATATAAACCATAACATCCGTGCCCTTTAGAAAGGATTATACGACCTTTAAAGTCATAAGAAAGAACATCTAATATATCTAAACACGACAAAGAGGGTGCGATATGACCTTTTTTATTCTTACAAGCCACACGCATTACCTCATTTCTAAGTTCTTCTATAGAATTTCTCATATATATCTTCCGATAAGTGTTTAACCTTCTCTGTAATATGTTCCGCACCGCACAGAGAGTCAAGTTCGTTCATATATCTAACCCTACCCTTATTGTGTTCCCTGACCTTAATAGCTATCCTACCAACCTCGTCTAATGGTATATCACCCTCTTTTGCGTTTCTTAACTCGTGTTCCAAGTTCCATATAGACATATTGGCTTCGGTAATCCTTATGATTGAAAGTATTAAGTAAGCATCTATCCCAAGGTCATTAAGCCACTTCATCATAGTGTCAAGTTCTTGCCTTGCACCCTGAAGATTGAACTGGTCTTTCTTTGATATGATAGATAGCTTGTCTATCATCTCTCCCATGGTATAGGTAAAGGGCGGTCTCATATAAAGTTCTCGTGTTCTAATGGCTGTAGGTAATCCCAAATAAAGCAATTGGTCATATCATGCCTACAAGCACCGTGACAATCTTTACCTACTACAAAATCATTCCTAAGTCTTTCTATCAAGTTCCAGTAATGGTCACTCTCTATAATCTCTTTAATGGAGTTCTTATTCAAATCGCCAAGGCAATACTCATCATTTCTAAAGTGATACCCGCAGGGATATAGTTTACCAGTTCCTGAACCCTCTATCAGAAGAGGAACATCTACACAATGTTTGTAGGGTTTGTTATCGTGGAACCGCATTAACCCCCATTTAATTATAATCTCAGTATCACTTGTTGACAGCTTTTCGGCTCGTTGAAGTATTAAAGTTGTATCATTGCTTATATACCAACCCCTATCAACCTGAACCATATCATTACATATAGGGTCTGAATACTGCTTCACCACAAGATAGTCTACCCCTGCGTCTATGGCGAACTCTGCCTCTGGTATTACCTCATTTAAACATTGCGGGACTAACACCATTTGTAATCCTATGGTGCATTTAAAACCCTTTTCTTTTTTAATCCTGACAGCTTCTCTTATGTTCTCTGAAACTACTTCCCAGTTATCAAAGCCGTGAACGAACTTATATCCATCTCTTGTCCCTGCCGAAAGATTAAATCTAATCCATACGCAGTTACTTAACAAGTTTGTTAATTTAGCTGTATCAAGGAATATACCATTAGTGCCAACGCTTATATCTAAACCGTTCTCCCTGCCTGCCCTTACAGCGTCATAGAGTGCTGGATTTAATGTAGGTTCTCCATCACCTATTATAGCTATTGATTTTATGCCTACTTCGGGGGCTTGAGATAATAAGTTAATAAAAACATCTCTATTTAAAATCTCCCCAGACTTCTTTTGGTGTCTTGCGTAACAATAGATACAGTTTGAGTTACAGGCACTTGTAGCCCCTATATCTATGTGTATAGGTGCAATCCTTTTACCGTCTCTGTAATGCTCGTAAACCCTGTCCATATGGTAAAGTAACTTATGACCATCATACCTATACTTATCCATTAAGCTCCTTTATCTCTACGCTACAATGACCATAGGTTTGGTATCTATTATGCTTCAATTTTAAATCACAGGGCGAGCAATGCCCAAAGTTTTCACAAGGTATATAATCTATTGGTAGATTAACCTCTTTATCCAGTATATGTCCGTAGGAGTTTATCCCGTGATATAGTTCGTAATGACATCGGAATAATCTGCCGTCTGGTGCTATAAGCATCTCAGATGGTTTACACAGGCACTTCTTGGGCTTACCATCTAACCCCTCGGGGTATTTATAGTGTCCGTGCTTATTGTCAAGGAACTCTTTTAAGCGAAAGTCTATACCCAGTAACTTGGCTATTGCTTGAATAACTTTATTCTTAAACTTACCTTTATCTACTGCCCAGATACCTACTGAATAACCTCTGTTTTTTAGTATGAATACAGTTCTTAACAGCTGAAACAAATTGGTGTAGCCATCATGATATGAAAATCTTATTGAAGCATACTTGGCGTTCCTGTCAAACTGGTAACGCTTTATTCTGTGTATAAACTCTTTTAGGTCAAACTTACCATTGGTCAGTAAGTCCATATGAATACGCCCACCGATATCGTCAATCATATCATAGAACCCTTTGAACACAGTAGGTTCACCGCCAGTAATGGTAATAGGCAAATCGCTTCTTGTCTTGATACGATTAAGCCCCTTAATCCAATCATCTACAGACATTTGTTCATATTTATACAAGCCGTTGTATTTGTTTATACAATAATCACATTTAAGATTACAGGCAAATGTTATGAAAGCTGACACGTAATTATAAGACTCTGGTATCTTTATCATCTTGTCGGTAGTAATGTTTTAATCTCTTCTGGCATCTCGCAAGGTATGGGTGCTTTACCTAATAAGGTCTTTATACTATCACCCTCACAATGCCTTTCCCAGTCAAGTTTCCAGTTAAGGTCATCGAAATTAAACACATAACCTAAATGGTGCATATGCATAAACTCAAAACTTCTTATGTTCCCAGCGAAACACCTGACATCATAAAACCTGACACTCGGCTTAACTATCACAATAGCCTTATGGGTTCTCTCTGGAAATCGGTGGCTGTAATCCCTTGCGTAATCTATTATCTTACAAGTCCCCGCATCAAATCCAGCCACGCCTTTAATAAGGTTATCTTGGTCTTCACGACTTATAAACTCATCTGCATCGGAGATAAACACATAATCAAAGCCATCAAACTCTTTAAGTCCATCATTAAATACTTCGTGTTGGTGTGCGTCTTCGCCACTCTTTACCAGTATGTTCCGAAATGGAACTATCTTACTAACCGTGTCATCTGGTCTTTCCTTTACGCCCCTAAAGCGATAGTTCATAACTACTATCTTTTCAACCCAAGAGTAATTATTCAAAACCCCTGTAAGGTAGTCAGTTAATCCATATGAGCGTATTAACGCACCTATTCGTAACAAATTGCTCCTAACCATACAAAGTTATCCCGTCTTATTTCAGTTATCTGATATTTCTCAAATCCTGCTTCTACAATATCTATCTCCAATGTCTCTGGAGTATAAAATCTTATGTGATATAAATGTTCAAAGTTATCATCCTGATAGAAGTCTTTGGCTTTAGGGTTTCCGTGTTTAGCCAGTTCAAGCCTTGACTTGTTTTCCTTTAGGAGTTTATTCTCTATAGGAACAAGTGGGTCAAGGTCAGAAGTCCATCTTTGTTCCCAAGGGACTGTTATCACAACCGTCTTGGCAACTCTTTTGGCTTCCTTAATCGCCTTAACTGGATTAGGACAATGCTCTAACACTTCTCCTAATACAGCCATATCAAACTTGTTATCCTCTATGGGTAGTTCTTCGGCATTAGCCCTTATGAAGTTAGGTATGTCATAATCATCTATGTCAACACTTGTTACGTTGTGTCTATCTCTGTCGGCAAACAAATGACCCTCATTACAACCTATATCAACTACTGACTTATCTTTGGGAACTGCTAACCTCATCCATACTATCCTGTCAACAAGGTCAACAGGTAATACTTTCTGAAACAAGTCCTTATCCCATTCCTTTGCTATCTTTTCCCAAGAGTTGTCTTGAATATAGTTTGTTCTGTTTAATGGAACACTTGAACCATTTTTTAGAACATCTATTACTTTAGTGATAAAGTTATCATTCGTAGTGATAACATAGGGATTTCTCTCTGGCAACACAGCGAAGTCATTGGTTACGGCTATACAACCACTTGCCACCGCCTTTGTAAGGGCGATACATTGTATTTCCCCTTTATAGTTACAAGGATAAGCCCATACACCTGATTTAGCATATTCCTTGAGTAATTCCTTATGACCTATCCTGCCGTGTTCAAACACGCCCTCTTGGGACATCAGTTCTAACATATTGGGTTTGAAGTTGCCCTTACGCTGACCTTCAGATACCAGTATATCGTAAGTGTTCCACCCATAGAAACAATGTATCTCTGCGTCAGGGACTTGCTTTCTAATCGTTCCCCAGTTATTTAGGATAGTCTCTAATCCCCTATCATAAGAACTTGCCCAACAAAGCCTGTGAGGATTTCTTGTTTCGCTTATATTCAGAAAGTCCTCTGGAACAATACCATTACTGGAAACATAAATCTTTTCCTCTGGAACTATCTTGGGGAGTAAAGTCTTGTGGTATTGAGAAAGAACTACTATCTTATCTACCAGTTTAAGTTCATCTTCACTAAAGAAGTCCGCTGGTATGGAGTCGTGAAACCAGATAATCCTATTTTTCGCCATAGCCCCATAATTGAATATGTTGGCTCTCCAAGAAATAAGGATATTAAACTTGTCTTTTACATTGAACCGTTTCCAGTTCTTATACTCAACGCCAGAGAAGACACCCTCTTTAGAGCAGTCATTAAATACCGTAACCTTGTAACCAATCTTTGCGAACTGTTCGGAAATCCTTATAACAGCTTCTTCAGAACCACCTATACCAGTTTCTATTGACTCTGGCGACCAAGGCTCTGCTGATGAAGGACAAATTAAAGCAATCTCGTTATCACTCCAAATCTTTATCTTTGAGTGAACCCTTTTAAGACCAACCAGAACTGGTGTGTCAATTTCATCTGGTATGGCATCGGTTAATGCCTTTAAATTATCGGGGTATTTATCTTTAAGGAACTTATATACAGCGTAGAACTGTTCCGAAAACCTCTTTGTATCAAGTGCTTCATTAAACCATTTATCGTGGTCTTTAACCCACTTTACTGTCGGTGCTAACTTCTTTCCGTATGAGAAGAACTTAAACGCCTTCTCTACCTCGCCCATCTGCATATAGCCATAAGCCATTGACAACGCAGGTCTCCAAGTCCAAGATGACGGGTCTAACACCATCATAGACCTTGGCTTTTCCTTGGTATAGGCAGTCTCGCCCCAAGAGATTGATTTTTCCCAAGAACCCATTTGGAAGTAAATGTCGTGTAGCTTAAAGTAAGCATCTGGGTAAGAGGGTCTTTCTGAGAGAGCCTCATTAGCACACGCTATGGCTTGATTAAAGTCCTTCTTATGGCTGAATATCTCTGCCAGATAACACCAAGAGGTATATCGGTCATCATCCCAACCCGAACCCTCTATGTGTTTCTGTAGAAAGTATATAGCCTTATCAAAATCCTTTAGGGTGAAAAATGTCCTGCCGAGATACGCTATTGTTCTTGGGTCGGTCTTATCTTTATCCCTGTTATATTCTTCTATCAAATATTCTAAGTTCCTCACTATAGACTTTTGTGCGTGTTCAAAATCTATCATATGGTCTATTTTGAGTGTTTCATCTATATGAACCTTATACCCAGTGAGGTTTCTTGGCAGGATACATTCGTGTATCTTTTTGTTCCAGTAGATATTAGAGGAATTCTTTATTATGGTTTCCCTATGCTGGACAGCATTGGGGTTTCCGTCTTGGTCTTTAGAGTAGATGTAATGACACATAGCGAGGGAATAGTTATGGTTGTTCAAGTACTCGGCTAACGGATAGACCCTTTCAGGATTTAGTATGGCATCATCTGTGTCTATCCTCACATAAAAATCCCCAGTAACCTTGCTTGCGAGAAAGTTTCTTTTATGGGAGAAATCCCTACACCAATCATATTTAAAGAACTTAATCTTATCATCAGAGGTAAACTGCTTAAATGTTTCTTCGTCATCAATAGCAAAGACTAATTCATCAAAATACTTACCATAATCATTGATTATTCTTTTAACTTGTTCCGCTTCGTCTTTTACAATCACCGCTAAAGATAACTTCATTTACCCCCCTATATCCGTTTACAGGTTGCAAAGACTGGAAACGCCTTTGCGAACTTGTGCATTTCTTCCCTGTTTTCAAAGAGCTTCTCGTTATAATAAGTTTTAAAGTATTTCTCTAAATCGCTTAAAAGAACTGGCGGAAGCGATACCCCCCACCTTATATCTTTGGCTTTGTTTGAACCGAAATCATTAGCCCTTGTATCCCTGATAACCTTATTCTGACTTATAATGCCTTTGGTGTGGTCTATGTTTCTTCCCACCTGCGGTTCTTCACAACAACTAAATGGTGGTTTTGGTTTCTCCCCATACTTACTACCACAGTTATTACAATACCAAGTAGGGTCTTTTATCCAAAGGTTGATGAATGCTTTTATGGCATCCATTTTGTTCCGAGTTTTGATTATCATAAAATTGTGGGGACGATTTAGGCTCGCCCCCGAAGCCTTTAAGAGATGTTGTTTACTAAGAAACCTGCATTAGGATGTAAAACTTCCAATGTAAGTTCGCCAGTAACAAATCCTTTTTGTGCCAGACCAGTTCTTGAAACTTCTTCAGCGTGTGGTTTGATAAGGTATGCTATTTTAGCATAGTTCTCATCGATACCAACGATGTCGTAGTTTGTATCACCTGCTACTGTTACATATCTGTGTTTGAAAAGTTTAACGAATGAAGCCGCATCAGATGCGTAAACATCTACTGAGTTCACAAGTCTCTTATCTTCTACGTTTATGTTCTTGTCCGTTGCTGCACCTGTAAATCCAGCAATTTTCCTCTTAACGTATATAGGGCAATATATGGCATTAACTTCTGTGTTACCATTGTCCCATACCATCTGAAGATAATCGTTGAATGTTGACTCAGGCATTGACGCACCAGAAGCATTGGTGATAAGTGATAGAGACGCTTTTAAGCCCCTAAGACTTCTAACCGCTGAACCAGAGCCCGTTACAAGAGTTCCTCTCATAAGAGCATACTCTATATCGTTCTTCAGTTCTGCTAATGAATCGCCAATTTCCTCTGCCTTGCGGTCGCCGCCAGCCCTGTTTGCTGCGATATCAGTATCCGTAATCTGCCAACCTTCCAAGAATATCTGGGTATAGTTGAACAAACGTGTGGAGTTCTGAACATCATAAGATGCGTCTGCACCTTCAACATAGGCGTTAGTCTTTACAGCACCGAGTGCCTTAATCAGATATTCGTGCATTACGCCTTTTGCGGCGGAAGTTCCGAGACCTGACATCAGCTGTGTCTCTCTAGGAGAAAGATTTTTTATTTCCTCTAACAAATCTTCTCTTATAGCGACATCATCATAACTATATGCTTTTACTGCCATTTTATTCCTCTATTCCTAATTTAGCTTTCAACACATCCTGGAGAGATTCCTTACTACCAGTGGCTCGAAAAACTTCCATAGCTTTATTATACTTTGACTTGGACTTAACTACATCTTGTTGGGAAGTTCCCCCCTCTATCAAAGTCGCCTTTTGAGTTTTTTTAAGCGTTTGTTTCAGGGTTTTAACTTGCTTTTGATTTGTAGTGTTCTGTGCGTCCATATAATCCGCCAATGCGAGTTTTGTAGCGATTACTAAAGCGTCAGGTCTTTTAGAAAGGTCTGCTTCACGCATATAGCCCCCGATTAACTGTGTTAGTGGGTGGGCATTGTTCCAAATCTTTCTGCCAAGCGGGTCTGCTGTAAAGCATTCCTGAACTCGTGGATGATTATTCACCCATTGTTCCGACTGTTGTCGGACATAGTTCTCTCTTTGCTTTACTTCAACCGCCTGTATCCTGTCGTCAGTAATCTTCGCTACAGACTTCTGTATAATCGAAGCTTTCTGTTCTTCTACCCAAGGTCTGTGTTCAGGATTATCCATAGCAAACTTTTCCAGTTCACTAATGGTGTATTCATTCTCCTTCGGTGCTTGTGTTTGGTGTTGCTGTAACGCTTTGTTTACAGCTCTTTCTATGGTGTCCTCATTAGCCACTTCTTGGAACTTGCGTTGCCATTCGGCGGCACGGTTCTTATAAGGAACGCCCATCTCGTCCACAGCTTCTATAGGAGCTTGACCCTGCTCTGGGGTAGGCTGTGTTTCCGTTGTTTCCTGTTCAGGCGTAACAGCGGTAGTGTCCTCTACCTGTTCTTCGACACCTGTTTCTGGTGCGGATGACTCATCAGTTTCCACTACATCCTTTTCTTTTTCTAACATATTCCTCCCTTTGATAGATAACGCCCTATCTTGCGGTTTTGGTTCTTTTATATTTTTTAAGCAGTTTGATTGTCTGGGATATAGACAACTTGCTTTCTTTTTCTTTGGCTTTTTTCTTAATCCACTTTTCTGTTTTCTTTGGGTATTTCTTGTGTAGTTCCTCGTGGACTATAGTATTAACTATCTCTCTCTTGCGTGGATTAACCCTGATAATCTTCTTTTCAAAGTCAATCTCACCTGCGTCACGCATATGAGTATCTTCTATTCTTTTAAACTTCTTCTTCATCATTCACCTGCTTGTTTTGTATTATATCTGTTTCCCTTCCAAGTGAACTCTTTCTTCCCTGCTTTCCTTGCTTCTGAGAATGTATCGCTGAATGAAGCCTTATCTGCTTTAGTCTGCTTTACGGGTTTCTCGCTGTAATAGGTATGTTCGCCTATCTTGCCTGTTTTAGAATAAACCTTAGAGAACTTAGGTTGGGCTATGGATAGGTTGACATAATGGTCAGCACCACCCGTAGTGTCCTCTAAATTCCCCTTTAAAGCCATATTCGCTATACGCAACATATCCTTATAAATCTCTGCTTCTTTTTCCGTAAACTTCTTATTGGCTGCCTTATTCCATTCTGGGGTATTAACACCAGAAAATTGCTTTGGGGCATAAATAACATCTTCAAATGATTCACCGAATCTCTCAGGGCGTTTCATTCTGTTAAGAACTACATTGGCAATACCAGTAGCGTCTTTAGAATCTTTGGTTTCAGAAAACAATAAATTAGCGAAAGTATCAACTTGACTCATTATCAACTCCTTCATTATCAAAGTCGGCTATTTGAATCTCATCCTGATTCTCTAAGGCGACCAATCTTTCCTTTGCTACCTTTATATCATACTTGTAATTATCAATGGCGTTGATTATCGAAAGAGTAGCCATCTTTGTTATCTGTGCCTGCTGAAGAACCTTTTCTTCCTGTATCCACTGCCAGCTATCGTCCAACCTTTTAGCAGTAGCCTTGAAGTCATCTACCAAGAGTTTAAACGCATCATTCTTCTCTAATCCATTAACTATCGTTGTATTCCTGTGCACCCTATCGTGTAGTTCCTGAATTGACTCTTTAATCATTATGCCCCCTTAGGTTCTTTAGGTTCTGGTTCCTGTAAATCCCCTATCATACTGGCTACCTTAGAGAGTGAATCAACATTCTTCTCTTTATTGTCAGCCATAGCTTTCATACCCCTGCCTTGAGCATCTGGTTGGATACCCTTCTTTTTAAGGACATCTGCCATCTCTGCGTCAGTAAGGTCTTTTGCGTTTATCCTTACCTCTGGCGGTGGTGGTTGCTGTTGCTTCGCCTGCATCTCTTTGAATAACTGTTCTGGTGCTTCGTGTAACCTCTGATGTTCTGGTATATCTAATTCCTTATAGAACAGGTCATATGCCTCTGCCAAGTGATGTGGTTTAATTACGCCCATTTGAATTGCCATTTCATTAGCGGAAGCCATCATAACTTGCTGTGCTTTCTGCATACGAACCTGCGAATTAGTGTTCTGGTCATTACCACGAACCACTATCGTGTATTTACCCTGTATCTCTTCACGTGATAACTTTATCTTTTCCCAGCCATCTTTACCGAAATAAGCAAACTCATACTCATCATCACCATTATCACACCACAACTCCCATATCATTGAGAATAGTTCGGAGAAAGCGTTTACATTTATTGTGGAGTCAAGTGAGAATACCATCTGCATATTCTGCTGTTGCATCTGGACTTCACCGAGAGTTCTCGGCTGACGCTTGTTAATCATTGACTGGAGAGTAAAATCAACCTGCCCAATTAACTCCTCAACCTTTGTTTCAAGTAACATCTGTTCTCGCTCATAGGAAAACTCTACATTCGGGTTGTTGCTATTTAATACCGTAAGTGTATCATCTAACCTATTCATTCCCTGTACTGGAACACCCTGACCTGGAATAAACTTAACGGTATTCGGATTTACTAAACCCGCCCTGTACACAAACATAGGTGCGTTGCGTATGGTCTGCGAGTCTATCTTCTGCATATGCTGAACATCTATTTCTTTGATTATATCTTCGATAAGTTCAGGAATACCTCTATGGGAAAACCATCTATCGTCAGTAATCTCATAGCATAGCTTAACGAACGGAAACTTGCCGTTACTAAACGGAAGCGTAATCTTTCTTAAGGTAACCCCAAAGTCTGGGGCGGTGGTTATAACGCATTTCTCTGGCACACCGTCATCGTTGATATCATACCACCCATACCATTCCCAAATCCTTACTTGCTCGGAAGCGGAGTTAATCCTGTCAATACCCTCTCTTAAAGACTTAATTCTCTCTACATCGGTTTCATCTCTCGAAGCGTCTTTAACCTTATCTTTATCCCTGCCCTTCCAGTATTCAATCGCCTCTACCGAGTCCTTATTCCAAGATTTCTCTTCTGTGTTAATCTTTACCTTGAACCAAGGGAGAAAGAACTCGTGGCATACAAACTCACATTCTTGCGGATTAAGCGGTGAATCTGACGGAACAAAGCATCTTTCTGGGGAAACAAGAGAAACATCAGGTGCGTTGTATAAAACATCTTTTAATCTAAACTCTACCTTTTCCTTGCCTTTAAGGATTTCCTCAACCACCCTGTCAACTTCCTTCTGGTTATCCTCGGCAACCCAGTCGGACATATCAACTTCAAGTCTTTGTGCGATATCCTGTTTAATAGCGTCTATCGGGGTATCTGGGTTATACAGCATACTCGCTTCTTCTACAGAAATGTCATCTAAGGAAAGTTCCTCTATTCTGTTGGTAATCTCTAATCGCCAATAAGGCTTTAATAGGTAGAAACCTTTTTCAAGTTCCTGGTCTATTGCGATAATCGTCTTGTTGGTAAGGTTCATTACATTCATAATAAGGTGGTCAAGGAACTTCTCTATCTTTCTGGCTACGTTCATATTGCCAGATGGGGAAGGTATGGCTTGAACCACAGGTCTTATGCCTATAACGGTATTAACGAGTGCCGCTTTGAGTTTTCTAATCTTAATCTCTGCGGTGGGCATACGGATATTAGAACAGCCTATAAAGGGAGAAGTCTTGGACTTTTTAATCCTCATACGCAGTTTATGCCACTTGGCTTGAGATTGCTCCCAAGCGGTTGTTTTCGTTATAGCATCTTCAACCTTTTTGTCTATATACTGATAGCACTCATCTGGTTGAGGATACTTCGGTGTTTCTTTCTTCTTATAAGCCATATGCGAAGTCCTCTTTCTTTGTAGGGTTTTCCCCTTCAAAATAGTATTTCTTGTTTTCTGCTTCCTCTGTTTGCTGGAAGTAAGGTATTTGAACTAATTGTTCAGAGTAGGAAAGTGCATCTACCAAATCGTCCCATCTACTTGAACCAATGGTTAATAACTCTTCTCTTGCTTCAATATGGTTTGCGTGTATGTAGTATTTACCCTGCTCAAATAGTGGTTGTAGTGAAGCGGTTACCCTTGCTTTCTTGTTTCGGAATGAACTTGATGTTCCAGCAGCGGTGAATGAGTTCTTTAGCTCTATTACTGGTGGATATATCTGTCTTGCCTCGCATTTCTTCATAAAGGAATCGAAGAATGCTTTCTCTACACCTGAGTTTGGGATACCCACAGCGGTAATAACATTACGATACTGGACGAATAGGTTGATAATCGCATCTTGGAACTCGCCGATTGGTTCGTGAGTCCTTATATAGTGAATTAGGTAGCGGTTTGCGTTCTGGTCGCAGAATACTAACACGGCTACCTTGTAATCTGATGTTGTTTCGTCTGAATATGCTGGGTCGACTGCGATGACGGCTGAATATTGCTTTGGGAGTTCTTCCCAGTAACGAATGTTTTCCTCTTTTATGGGTGAGCTTTCATCAAGAAGAGGATTATTCAGGTATTCTGAAGAGAATCGAGTCGACCCTATTTCAGTTTTTCTCTGTTGTAATCTTTCGTGAGACCAGAGTGCTTTCCAAATCTCGTTGCCTTCAATCTGCTCGCCTTTGTAGGCTTGGAACTTAAGTTTATCCCAGTTGTTTTTAATTTGAAGCAAATCAGAAAGTAAACTAAGGGGATGAAGAATTGTTCCAACAACAATAAATTGACCGTCAGGAAGAAGAGTGTTAAGGCACGCCTTAAATACCCAGTCTTTGAGCTTCTTACGCTGTTCCTCAGATATAACCCCTTCATCTGTTTCAATATCGTCCAATATAACCAAGCTTGGTCTAAATCCCCGTATCTGACCACCTGCTCCTCTGGCACGTATGTTTACTCCTGTGGTTGTGATTATGTGGCTTTCAGACCATTTGTCGGATTTCAGGTCTCCGAAGAAGCTTAAGATTCTTCTATTGGATTCCAGTTCACGTTTAATGGCTCGCAGCATCTCTACGGCTAATCCTTCGGTTGCAGAGACTATGCAGATGTCCTTCTGCTTCTGGAATAACGTTGCCCATAAGGGATAAAAGATTGAACTGATTGAACTCTTTGCGAAACCTCTGGGTGCGGCAAGGACTAATCTTTTGGTTACGGGCAGGATGCTGTAGATTTCTTTATGAAACTCAGGAACGGAATAGGATAGGTAATCGGTTAGGAAGTAACCTACGAACTTATAGAGGTTGTTTGAAAGAACTTCTTTTAGCCGTTGGAGTTTTTCTTCTTCCATATAGTTTTAGCTCGCCAAGTACCAGACTCCGTTTAGTTCATAGATTGCGAATGAGTATATACCCATTTCATCAGCGATTAGTTTTTTCATATTACTCCTGTTTAGTTGGTTACTTCTTAAACATCTTTATACACTGCTTAACTAACCCCATAGACTCTTTAGCCGTTTTCGCTAATTCCAGAGCTGGGGTTACTATATGCTTACGAATAAACCTATACCATAATACTGAAGTTATCAT
>Ga0268276_1001173_pt1 | contig 27058 bp, 26 predicted proteins | sample saktaG_4_FD_190145 | JGI IMG/M metagenome (GOLD analysis project Ga0268276, IMG submission 190145) | Saline water microbial communities from Sakinaw Lake, British Columbia, Canada - sak_2010_1_5_45m | ecosystem: Environmental > Aquatic > Non-marine Saline and Alkaline > Saline ... | reverse complement strand
CCTGGCGGAAGAGGTGGGATTCGAACCCACGCGCCCTTGCGGACGACTGCATTTCGAGTGCAGCTCGTTACAGCCTCTTCGATACTCTTCCTGAAAGCAAAGCCCTATGGTTCGCATAGGGCTTTTCTGGTTTTTGGAGCAGGTAAAGGGAATCGAACCCTCATAATCAGCTTGGAAGGCTGATGTTCTACCATTGAACTATACCTGCCTTTATCAAAGCAAGTGCCTAAAAAATCATTGAATTGTGAATTTGGAGCAGGTAAAGGGAATCGAACCCTCATAATCAGCTTGGAAGGCTGATGTTCTACCATTGAACTATACCTGCACAAATCGCAAAAATATGATATCACAAACAACCTATGCTGTCAACAAAAAAAACTATGTTTAAAGTGTTTTCTCAACTGCTCTGAGCTTGGCGCTGTGAGCGCGATTATTCGCCAAAACTTCCGATTCCTGAGGTTTGACGACATGTTTAGTCACCAAACGCAAAACGGGAATTTCATCGACCAATATTGGCACTCCCCTAGGGATGTCGATAGTCGCGTAATCACGAAAAATCGTCTTGCAGATTCTATCCTCCAAAGAATGAAAAGTGATGGTCACTAGTCGCCCTCCTGGTTTCAGCAATTCAATAGAATCATGAAGTGCTTTTTCGAGAACTCCTAGTTCGTCATTTACTGCAATCCTCAACGCTTGGAAAGTTTGCTTCGCGGGATGACCCTTCTTCCGCAAAATCTTGTTTGGTAAAGCACTTTTGATGATATCGACCAACTCGAAAGTAGTTTCGATCGGCTTTTGAAGCCTGTATTCCACGATTTTTCTGGCTATAACTCTCGCAAAAGGTTCTTCTCCGTAGCGGAATAGAATCTCAGCGATTTTTTCTTGGGTGTAAGTATTCACGATCGTCATTGCGTTTTCTGCTTGACTTAAATCCATCCTCATATCAAGCGGATTGTCGGTTTGGTAGGAAAAGCCCCGTTCAGGAATGTCGAATTGAAAGGAAGATACGCCCAGGTCAAACAGAATGCCGTCTACTTGGGTAATGCCTTTTGCTTTAAGTCTTGTCGAGGCATTGGCGAAATTGTCTTTTATGAAAGTGACATTGGAGAATTTGGCGAGACGTTTTTTGGCATAATCAAGCGCGTATTCATCCTGATCAAAACAAAATAGGGTCCCATCAGGAATCCTTTCAAGTATTTTTTCGCTGTGGCCACCTCCACCCAAAGTCATGTCGACATAGGTTCCGGAAGGCTTGATGTCAAGATACTCTATCGCCTCGTCAAGCAAGACGGGAACATGGTTTGCCAAATTTTATCACCAAGTGTATTATATCACAGCCTCGGATGATTGAAAAAGAAAAACGCTGATTATCTCAGCGCTTCTTTTCTTTTATTCTTTATCAGGTTTTTCCGGTTTTGGTTCTTTAACCAACACACCTTTGTAATATCCGCACTTCTTGCATACTTGATGCGATAATGTCAGTTCGCCGCAGTTAGGGCAAACAACCATTGAAGGTGCACTCAATTTGAAATGTGTCCGTCTTTTTCTTTTTACAGACTTGCTCGTTTTACGAAATGGTACTGCCATGTTTTCACCTCCTGTATTATTTGATTATTGTTGTTTCAGCTTAGCAAACGGATTGTCATCAATCTGTTCTTCTTGGTCAAGCTTGACTATGTCCTCTTTGTAATGATCATAGGCATGCCTGCTGACGACTTTCATTGGTTTTTCAATCAGAATCTCCGACCAGACAAATGGGTCAAGATCGATTGTGACACCATCGATCAAAATGGTATTGTCATCAAAAATCTCCTGGGCAAATTCCAATGTCGTCGAAAAAGATAGCGGAACTACCACTTCTTCCAAAGTAATTGCACAAAGCATGGTGCAACTGCATTGAATTTTTAAATCAAAATGATAAATCTTGTCTTGTTCGATCCAAGAAAAGAATCCTTGGACGTTTACCGGAGAAATATCTACCAAATCATCAGCGTCGTCACCCAAATACTGATTGCAGTCGAGAACGTATTCAAAGCTGTTATTTGTGCGATGATGCTTCCTCAGTTCGTGAATGGTCCATTTCATGATATCACCTCAGCGCAGCAAACCAATTATACTTTTTTTTAGAATATAAGTCAAGAATTATCAATCAATAAAAGTTGACTTCCGGGAAGCAGTGTTGTTGCTGACTGCTCCTGACAAAGTAGCCCTCTTTGCCTCTTTTTCCATGCGATCCAAAAATTCTTCCCCTGATTGTCATGTATCGATATATCATCGAAAGATCTTCTTGGTTTGAAAATTGACTTTGATGTTTTTCAATCGCTTTTTTTTGCATCTCGATGTCTTCGCTGTTCAAATTCACATACTTATTAGGTCTGTGTGTATAATAAAGAGCGATGGCCCTGAAATTGAAATTCTGCTTATATTCCTGTGGAATCTCACCAATATTGCGCAGATATATTAAAGGATATTGACTCATCATGACCGAGATTTCACTGGCTCTGCCGGTTTTGATGTGGTCCGGATGAATTTCTGATGGCATCTTCGGATCAGGTGCAAAGATTATCTCCGGATCAATTTCGAGACATATTTTGGCCACCGCTTTGGCTGCGTCCCATATTCTGTAATCTCCGCAATCAGGAAAATCCAAGAAAAATACATCTTTCACTTCTAGAACATCCTTGGATTTCAAGGATTCTTCTTTTCTGATTTTGATCAGTTGTTCTGGACTGGTATCTAGGTTGAAACTTCCGGCTCCACCATCAGTAACAATTGCGAAATATATTTCTTTTCCTGCCTTTGATAGTTTACTGATAAGCCCCCCGCAGCCAACTTCGATATCATCGGGATGCGGACCGATAAACAAATATCGTTCATATTTGGTGATATCTGGCAATGGTAAGGCCAGTTTCAATATTTTTCTGTACATCATATTCACCTTTTTCCTTAGTGTTATTATAACGCGTGGATTATCGAGTGTAAATACGCGAATGAAAATTGAAAAGTGATATCGTTGGCTTTTTTCTGAATATTGGCTATAATAGTTTTGGATGTATCATTTGAAAAGAGGCATAAAATCATGGATAAACTTGAAAAAATTCGCCAAAACATCGAAAACATCATCGATCCAAGCCGAGAAAGGTCCCTGAAAGATCTGGGAGCAATCAAACACATCGGTATCGATGAGGAAAAAGACAATGCCATTCTTTTGATTGAAGTGGGCAAGAAGATTTCAGAGGTCACTTCACAGATTACTAGGCAAATCGCAAAAATCATTAAAATTGACATGGGTTTCAAAGGATTGACTCTCGATTACGAACAAATGAGGCCAAAAGCTTTGACAAAGTCTGTGAAAATCATTGGCATTGTTTCCGGAAAAGGCGGGGTCGGAAAATCAACCATTACAGCCAACCTAGCTTATGCAATGACTTCTCTCGGGAAAAAAGTCGGTGTAATCGACGCCGACATTTACGGAGCGAACATGCCAAAAATTTTTGAATGTGAAAATCTCGAATTGGCAGGAACTCCCGATGAGAAAATCTATCCTATGGTTATTGATGGCATCGAAATGGTGTCAACGGAATTTTTGGTTGAAAAAGATAGGGCTTTGATGTGGCGAGGCCCGTTGCTAAACAAGGTATTAAAAATATTCTTTGAAGATACACTTTGGAGCAAAGATCTTGATTATCTCCTGATTGATCTACCACCCGGAACCGGCGATGTGATGATCGATATCAAAAGCTTTGTTCCGGATGCAAAAATGGTGCTCATCACCACTCCTCATCCCAGCGCTTCTCACATCGCAATCAAAGCTGGGTTTGCAGCAAAAAGTCTTCAACAAGATATTCTCGGCGTCATTGAGAATATGTCGTATTATGATATTATGGAACAAAAACATAAAATCTTCGGCGAAGGCGGCGGAGAAATCGTCGCTGACAAACTGACTGTTCCTTTTTTTGGTCAAATTCCAATCGGACAACCGTCTTCAGGAAAACATTCGATTTTCGCCGAAACTGATAAAATCGGTATTGTCTATCTTGGCCTTGCGAAACGAATCATGGATGCATATGACAGAAGTTAAATGGTTAATCCCATTTAACTTCTTTTATTGTCTGAAGTTTAAAAACGGTTTTCTGATATTTGTCCTCGAATGCCAAAGCATCTTTGTATCTTTTCTTTGATCTTAAAATGGCCACAATTTCGTCTGTAGTTTTTCTCATCAAAAAAAGACTTTGAAGTGAAGCGTGATATGGCCATACAACATTAATTAGATATTCTTTATAGCCTAGATTGTTTTTGTTTTCCCCAAGCATCAGATATTGAAGAAAATCGATAGGAGATTTGATTCGATAATGAAGTGCGGATATTTGCGCTTTTACTGCTTCATATTCATTTTGAAGATTCTTTTCCCGATACGAAACACCTAGTATATACAAGTAATCAATATAGTATCTTTCATTTATATCAAAAAGATCACTGTATATTTCCGGAGCCTTCCCGTCCACAGAGAGTAACAGCAAATAATAATTAATCTGATAACTTGTCAAATACTTAAGTTGATCTTTCTCGAAATCGACACGGTCTTGATTGTTGTTGAAAAGATGAAAGATGTTTTTATACACCATCAATTCGGCAATCCTTGGTAGATTATTTGTTTCCATAAAGTGATTCTTGGCTAGGTCGAATCCGTTTCTGGCGATGGTGAAGAGTTGAATGTTCCCAAAAATCACATACTGTAACAAAGCGTACATCGATTTGGTATCTTCGTTGAAAAACGCGATTTTCTCTGCCATGAAATATAGGTTTTTCGCACATTCATAATCGGAGATTGTGATATTGTACCAGCAAGCATAAATCACAAAAACCATGATTCCATATTCTTCCAGCGAACTTAAATATCGATACATTTCCTTATAAAGTGGTTTTGCGGAAATAAAATCTCCAGTAAGGACATAATATCCCATTCTGGCAATCGATATTAGGATTCCGTACTCATATTTTGCGATGGAGTTGAATAAATCCTGGTATCCCTTTACGTCTTTTCTGACAAAATAATAAAGTGATTTTTCGAGGATATCAACCATTTCCTCGGGAAATCCGATGGCATCTAACGGTAATTTCATTCTTTCCATGATCAGATACAGATTTTCTTTGTTGACGACAATGGCATTGTTTTCAATTTTGGAGATGTACGTGTTCGAACAAATTCCTTTGGCTAAAGTCTCCTGAGTCAAATTGAGTTCGAGCCGTTTTTTCCTGATTGAGATGCCGATGCCTTGGTAATAAAATTGATACATTCCTTCTTTCCTTCTTTGCAAGTCGTTATGCAGCTTATTAAGCATTGAACCGTTCTCCTTTTCTTCAAGTGTCCCCATTATATTGTAATATACTAATATGAACCATGGAATATTATAAAAAAGAAAACCAAAAATGAAAAGGGTTTATATTTGAAAAATTTTACCATATTACTCCACTATTGCTTGAATTGCGCCAATTTTGGCGAAAAAAAAGCCTTTTAAAAAAAAGGCTTTAAACATTGATTTATTAAAGGGCATTCACTGCATCTCGGTTTTTTTGCTTTGCAAAAGTATCTTCCAAAAAAAAGAAACTGGTGATGAGTCTTGATCCATTGGTCCGGTTCGTATAATTTCATTAGGATATTTTCAACATTCAGAACTGAATCGTTTTCTTTTGCCAAACCAAGGCGGGATGCCACCCTTTTTACATGTGTGTCAACTGCAATTCTTGGTTCGTGATACCATTCAGCCAGAAAAACATTGGCAGTTTTTCGTCCCACTCCAGGCAACCTTTCCAATTTATCTTGATCGTTTGGAAAAATGCTCAAATATTCGTTTTTGACAATCGATGCCATCGCTTTGATATTTTTGGCTTTGTTTTTGTAAAGCCCGATGTGATGAAGATCAGCTTCAAGTCTTGCTAAAGGAACGTTAACATAGTCTTCCAAAGATGTGTATTCTTTAAACAAGGTTTTTGTCAGTTTGTTGATGGAAACATCGGTTGATTGTTGGCTGAGCATGACTGCGACTAGCAAATCCAGTGCGGAAACGTAATTAAGTTCGCATCGAGCCTGCGGGTAAAGAGTCTCCATTTCTTTTTGGATGATTTCCGCCTTGATGGCGAGAGCTATTTTTTGTCCCATGAATCAAAAAACACCTTCAAAGCTTCTGATTTCTGAGGGTCATAATTGACATCTGAGGCATTTTTCGCCTTTTGGCGCCTTTTGATCAGAATACCATCCACATAGCTTAAAGAAGTCTTGTTGGCTTTGATTGCATCCAAAAGAGCTTTCTTAATGTCCAAGAAATCGAATTTGTCCTCGTCCAACCATTTTTGGATAATTTCTATCTCCAATGGAGTAAGTTGCTTTTGAAACTGGCTTTCAATCAGATCGACGATTTCCTCGGCATTGGTCGCAAATTTCTTGGGTTGATTGATCATGTCGTTTTTTATTGTCAACTGATAATTTACCATAATTTTTTGAATTGTGTCGTCAAGCAAAAATATTTCCGTTTCTTTTCCGCTTTTGGTTTTTTTCAGCCGGATGGAAAGATATTGTTTCTTGATCAGTCCATCAAGAATCGTCAATAAATCATCTTTGGAGATGGTAATGTTTTTAATAATTTTCGTCGGGTTCAAAAACGCGTTCCCTCGCTTCATCTGTTGATGAAGTTCGATGATGATAAACGCTTCGATTTCCGATAAGCCGACTTCTTTGTAATTTTTTAAAATCAATTTGTCGAAATCGATGATCTCGTCATCGATCAATTTCTTGACCAACAAATAATCCATTTATTTCACTCCTCTGGAAGAAACTCTATTTCATCGGTTTCTGCAAGTTTGTCCAAGGTTATTCTAGCAGCGTTTTGCTCCGCCTCTTTTTTTGTTTTCCCGGTGCCTTCGCCCATGATAATGACATCATCCATATATACTCTAGCCACGAATTCTTTTTCATGAGCCGGTCCTGATTCAGATACGATTATGTAATTCAAAGTGCGTTTGTCAGACTGAACGAGTTCTTGCAGTTTGCTCTTATAATCATTGTCTTCCTCATTTATGGTTTTTCTGATGATGGGAAAGACTACTTTGTTCAAGACTTTGTAGACTTCTTCAAAGTTCTTATCGAGAAATATAGCCCCGATAAAGGCTTCAAAAGCATCTGCTAGTAATGCCGGTTTTTCACGGCCGGAACTTTTTTCTTCGCCCTTTCCGAGTAATAGATATTGTCCTAAATTGAAACTCTTGGCATACTCGAAAAGACTTGATTCGCAAACGTCCTGGGCGCGTTTTTTCGTCAAGACGCCTTCGTCTTCATCAATGTGTTCGAAAAGGTATTTTCCGACAGCGAGATCTAAAACAGCATCACCGACAAATTCGAGCCGCTCATTGCTTTCGGTATTGTGTTCATTGGCATATGAGGCATGGGTCATCGAACGAATCAGCAAATCGAAATCATTGAATTTCAAATTGAAATATTCTTCTAATTCGTGTAATTTGTTACTCATCATGCTCTTCTGCCTTTGACTCTTGAACGAATTTTTCCACTTTGGGGAACACTTCGTTTCTAACGATTATCGCTCCTTGGCGAATGGCATTATAGAATCCGTATGCTTTGGATGCGCCCTGCGCTTTGATGACCGGACGATACAATCCATAAATCAATGCTCCGCCAATTTCCTCTGCTGACATGGCTTTTTTGAATTTGATTAGATTTTTTTTCGCCAGCAATGCGCCAATTTTCCCGAGGAAAGAGCTAGTAAGTGACTGCTTCAAGATCATTCCCATGCCTTTAGCGGTTCCCTCCATCGTCTTCATGACGATATTGGCGGTAAAACCGTCGCTGATCAGGATATCGCAAGGCGGGTCTAAAATCATTTTTGGTTCGACGTTTCCATAGAATCGGAATAAGTTTGTGCTTTTGAATAGTTGGAATACTTCCCGATCGAGTTCTCTGCCCTTTCCTTCTTCGGTTCCGATATTAATCAAACCGACGATAGGATCTTCTACTCCCAATACTTCCTTGGAATATACTTTGGCGAAATAAGCCTGTTGCAGCATATGCTCGGGGCGAACTTCAAGATTGGCACCTGAGTCGAGCAAAATCGTGTTTTTGCCTGAAACAGACGGAATCAACGGTGCGATTGCTGTTCTTTTGAATCCAGGCATTCTCTTTACCAGAATATGGGCTCCGGCAATCAGGGCCTGTGTCGCTCCACTGCTTACCACAGCGTCGCTTTCGCCTTTTCTGAGACTTGAAAGTGCAGTGGCCATCGAAGAGTCCGGATGGTCTTTAATCGCTTTAATCGGGTTTTTTTCGCCCATATCAATCACATATGTTGTGTTGATGATATTGATTCTTTCTGTGGATGTGAGATATTTCTTGATTTCAGTCTCATTTCCATAGAGATTGATTTCTATGTCGGAGATATTCTTGATTGCAAGCATCACTCCCATGATTTGTTCTTTGGGAGCAAAGTCGCCGCCCATTGCGTCTACGCCTATTTTAATCATGCTTTCACCTCTGTCATAATAAAGTATACCATATTTCAATTCAAATTATAAGAATCGATTGACGGAATGATTTGGTTGACCAGTTTTCTTGATGCATTGTCATTGGACAAAATCACTTCTTTGGCATCATCAATCGCTTTTTCTAGCAGTTCCTGGTCGGTGACGATATTTGCCATGATGAACCGGGGAATTCCGGTCTGTTCTTCTCCGAACACTTCTCCCGGGCCGCGCATCCTGAGATCTGCTTCACTGATTTCAAAGCCATCGGTAGTCTTTTCCAAAATCTCAAGTTTGTCAAAACCTTCCAAAGCGTCATCGATGACAAAGAAACAATAGGCCTGGTCTTTATCGCGTCCGACTCTTCCGCGTAATTGGTGTAACTGTGACAACCCGAACCTAGAAGCATTCATTACAACCATCACGGTCGCGTTCGGAACGTTCAAGCCCACTTCGACGACGGTCGTTGAAACCAGAGCGGAAATCTTGTTAGTATAAAATGCATTTAGTATATTCGCTTTTTCTTCACCTTTCATTTTTCCGTGCAGCAAACCTACCTTGTAATGTTTTGGCAAATGAGTCTGGATTTCTTGGTAAAATTCTTTTGCGGACAAAAGTGATGATTTGTCCGATTCATCAATCAAAGGAACGATAAAATATGCCTGGTGTCCTTTGTCAAGTTCTGTGATGGTTCTCTGATAGACTTTGTCCATCAGCTCGTAATCGAGTACTTTTGTAAGAATCTTTTTTCTTCCGGAGGGAATAGTCTTGATCGAGCTGATATCCATATCCCCAAACATCGTGATGGCAAGCGTCCTGGGAATCGGTGTGGCACTCATAAACAGCACATCCGGTGTAATGCCTTTCTCGCGCAGGATTTTTCTTTGCCCGACGCCAAAACGATGTTGCTCGTCAATGATGACAAAGCCAAGTTTCTGAAAAGATATATCTTCCTGGATCAAGGCATGAGTGCCGATGATGATCTGGATATTGCCTGTATGCAAGTCATGCATGACTTTTTCCCGTTCGCTTCCTGTCACATTGGAACTTAAGAAAGCAATGTTGAGATCCTGAGCCTTCAACAAGCGCGAAAAAGTCTGATAATGTTGAAAAGCAAGAATTTCTGTCGGAGCCATGAAAGCAATCTGTTCATTGGCGGACGCAACCGCCAAAGATGCGATCATAGCACAGATCGTCTTGCCGCTACCGACGTCGCCTTGCAAAAGTCTGTTCATTGGTTTTTTCGCTAAAAGGTCGCGAAAAATCTCATTTGTAGCTTGTTTTTGATCATCTGTTAGTTCGTAGGGCAAGGTATTAATGAACGTTTTTACTTTGTCAATCGAGTATTTTTTGGGTGTTTTGACTATTCGCTGACTCATTTTCTTTAACGCAGCGATTTTTAGTGCGAATAAAAGAAATTCTTCATATTTGATGCGTTGTGAAGCTTTTATGACATCTTGATCGGTTTTTGGTTGATGAACTATCGAGAACAATTCACGTCTTCCTACTAGCTCGTATTTCTTAAGAAGTTGCTCCGGTAGGTTTTCCTGGATTTGTTCCACATATGTGTCAAGCGAATTGAGCACAAGCTTATGAAACTGGTGCGAGGAAAGGTTTTTCAGACGATAGATCGGAATGATGCCTTCTACAAATCGACTTCTTAAGACGATCTCGCTTGCGACAAATTGTTGATAGTTATGCAAGAATTTACCTGTGACTACTATTTGGGCATCTTTTTTCAAAAGGCTTCGCATAAACTCGCGGTTGAAGATAGAGACTGTAAAGATCACATTTTGAACGTTGAACTGAAAGGATAGTTTTGTCAGCCTTTTTCGGATATAAAACACTTTGGCTTCGGTGTGAATCATTCCCGCAAGAGTTATTTCTTCAGTGATTTTTGCCTCAGAGAATTCAGAAATATACTTTGTATCGTATTTAATTGGCAGGGTTTCGACAAGTGTTTTTATCGAGTTTATGCCTTCAAGAAGCAATTTTGCTTCCATGGCTTTGCCGATGCCTTTGACTTCAATGAGATCACTCAAGCCTAACCCCTCCTTTTTTCACTTAATTATATAAAAAAAAAAGGGCATTTTCAATACCCTTTACTCAACTGAGATTATATATGAATAAATATCCTGTCCGCCGTGGATGATTTCCAATTCGACGGAGTAGCCGTCTTCAATCATTTGGGTGACTTCCGCGACTTCATTTTCGTCAACGTCTTTTCCGATCATCAGCGTGATAATTTCCGATCTGTCATCTAGCATCGCTTTAACAAGCCCTTTGACAGTTTCGAGTCTCGAAGGTGAGCTTACTTTGATCTCATCGTCGAAAATACCCATGAAATCGTCCTTATTGATCTGCGCGCCCTTGTTAAGGGTCGGGCGGATGGCATAAGTGACTTCTCCGGTTTTGACGCTCTGAATGTGCGTTTCCATGTCTTTTAAATTTGTTTCGATGTTCTGCGTGGCATCAAACATAGTCAAAGAAGCGTAACCCTGGGCGATAGTTTTAGCTTTCAAAACATATACCTGTTTGTCCTCGATGACCTTTGCAGCTGTTTGTGCGGAAAGCAAAACATTTTTATTGTTGGGAATGATGATGATATGATCGGCGTTGATCTGTTCGCAAGCTTTGACGAAATCCTCAATCGAAGGATTCATCGTTTGGCCGCCGGAAACGATGTAATCGCAACCCATTTCAATAAATGTGTCTTTCAGGCCGTCGCCATTCACTACCGCGACGATTGCATATTTCTTTTTGATTTTCGGGGCGCTTCCTGCGGAATGGTCATGTCCGCAATCGCAAGGCTGTTCGTCTTCGGGAGAATGCAACATGACTTCGGTGTGCTGCAACATCATGTTTTCAATTTTCAGGTTGATGAAAAAGCCAAAATGCTGGGCTAGATTCAATGCATCGCCAGGTGTTTTCGTATGAATATGGACTTTGAGGATATTTTCATCCTGGACAACGACTAGCGAATCGCCAAGCGGAGTGATCATGTCGATAAAGTCCTGTTGTTTGAATTCATCCATTTTTTGAATCTGCATGATAAACTCTGTACAATAGCCAAAGTCTTTGCCGCCATGGATCTCATTGAGATCGATTTGCGGACGACTGCTTTCTATCTCGGCTCTCGCAGCTGCTTCTTGGTACATAACCCCTTGCAAGGCATCATACATTCCGATAACTACTTCGATGTATCCTGCACCTCCGGAATCAATGACGCCGACCTCTTTCAAAATCGGTAATAAATCTGGTGTGCGCGCCAAAGATTCGTTTAGTTCCTGCAAATAGATTTTGAATAGCTCGACAAAATCGCCTACATCTTCGGCAACCGACAAAGCGCGGTCTGCGCCTTCTCTCGCGACAGTTAGTATCGTTCCTTCGACCGGATTGATAACGGCAGCGTAAGCTTGTTCTACACCTTTTCTCAGAGCTTTTGAAAAATCAACAGCATTGACGCTGTCGAATTCTTTCAATCCATTTGCCAGGCCGCTGAACAATTGGGATAAGATAACACCAGAGTTTCCTCTGGCTCCCATCAACATTCCCCGGGCAAGTGTTTTTGCGACTAGTCCAATTGATGCTTCCTCAAGTTGCGCTAGCGATTTCACTCCCGCATTCATTGTGGCCCACATATTAGAACCTGTATCCCCGTCAGGAACAGGGAACACGTTTAATTGATTGATTCTTTCCATGCTGTTTTTTAACTTGACGCTACCATTAGTAACTAATTTTTTTAGCATATGGCCATCCAAAAAGGCTTTGTCCATCATATCCTCCCAATAATAAGAAATATAAGAAATATTCGATTAGCCATCCTAGATGGCGTTATTTGAGATAAATTCCAAAAAAGCAATAACATTTTATCATATCCATCTAGAAATTGCAACAAGTTAATCCGCAAGCGCTTTTGAAACAAGCTGGAGCCGAAAAAAGAAAATATTACTTGCAATTTATTCCATATGTGTTAAAATATTATATGCTGAAATCTTTACAGAAACGGAGTGATATCATGCCAAGAGTATGCGCAGTAACAGGTAAAAAATTTATGTCAGGTAATCAACGTTCACATTCCATGCATGCAACTAGAAAACTTTGGAAAGCCAATCTCCAAAAAGTTAGAATCGTCGACGAAAATGGACAGGTAAAACGAGTTTACGTTTCTGCTAGAGCACTGAAAAGCGGTAAAGTAACCAGAGCATAAATATTTTTGAACAAAGGCCTTCGCAAATGAAGGCCTTTTTTTTATCAATTTGCCGCTTCGATAATTGCGATTACGGTTTTGACGGTGTCGATAGGGATGGCAAAACCCATGCCTTCGATATCCGTAGAAGCATATTTGCTGACATTTATTCCGATTACTTCTCCGTCAAGGTTGTAAAGCGGCCCGCCGCTGTTACCAGAATTGATTGAGGCATCATGCTGCAGATAGAGCTGGATAGAACTATCAACACTTCTGTTTACTCCCGAGAGCACACCCATCGTTATGGAACCATAAAAATCATAGCCTTCAGGATTTCCGGCGGCGATAACCATCGCTCCGGGTATTTCAGAAGCGGAGTTTCCCAAAGGAGAAACACGAATTGTCCTCTCAAGCTCGGAACCGCTGAAAGTAAGCACTGCTATATCAATATCTTCATCATATCCAATTAAAGTTCCGGTTACTTTTGATGAATCACAGAAAACTATTTTAAAATTGTTTCCGGTTTCAACCACATGATGATTGGTAATAACGTAGTATGTGTCGCTTGAAGCAACATATTTATAGACCACTCCGGATCCTAGTGACTGCCCTTCGAGATCCAAATAACTGGTAATTCCCACTACCGATTCCTCAACCAAATCGGCAATGGCGTAGATTTGGTCCTGGACCGTATCGACAAGTAAACCGATCTCGTCTTCGGCCAATAATGTCGCAAATCTGCCTCTGATTGAAGCATAGATTTCCGCATAAAGCAGTTCATCGTCTGCAATATCTGATAAACTCAAATCGGCATACAATGAATCATAAATTTCATCGTAGACAACTTGATAAAGTTGCGCTTTCAATTCTTCATAATTCAAAGTGGTTTGAGTTGTCGCTTCATCTGTTACGTCATTGGCAAGCTGCATTGCCTGAGTCGTTATTGGTGTCGATGTTGCTAGGTTTTGAGTGGAAAGACTCGAGCAAGCATACAAAAAGGCAGCCATTAAAAAGACTATGGTTATCACAACTAGTTTTTTCATGATTACCTCCTATGATCAGACTTTTGGTTTCAATTCGATATCGGAAAGCGTAATCGTGCTTCCGTCACGGTAAACAACAATATCAATGATATCTCCAACATGATATTTAGAAAATTGTTCCGAAAAATAATATAGATTCGTAATGACGATGTCTCCAATTTCCAGGATAATGTCTCCCGCCAATACATAGCCATCCGCTGATGAACCGACACTTACCTCATGAACATAAAATCCTGCAATGATTTCATCTGGTAAAACGATCCCGTCAGAGATCAGGTATTCTCTGTCACTTGCGATGTCATTGAATCTGATTCCAACTCCTGGGACTTGTTTCGAATAGCCAAACTCTTCGATATCCGAACAAATAGCCTCTGCCAAAGATGAAGGTATGGCAAAGCCCATGCCCTCGATTTCCGTTGAGGCAATCTTTATGACATTGATGCCGATTACTTCCCCGGAAAGGTTGAAAAGAGCGCCTCCGCTGTTTCCTGAGTTGATAGAGGCGTCATGTTGCACATAGCCAACGAACATATCTTTTACATTGTCGTTGTCAACATCAAAATATCTTCTTGTTCCTGACACGATTCCCATGGTTACAGAACCAAAATAGTCGTATCCGTTCGGATGTCCAACTGCCAAAACTACCGAACCGGCTGCCAATGTGTCTGAATCTCCAAAAGATGCGACTTTATACTGATTGCTTGATACAAAGGTCAAAACTGCAAGATCGGCGGTTGCATCGAAGCCGATTAAAGTGGCATTGACTTCAGAACCGGAAGAAAAATGGATTTTGAAAAATGCTCCGTCTTCGACGACGTGATTATTAGTGACCACATAATACATGTCTCCAACATGTTTGTAAATGATTCCCGAGCCAATGGAACTAAGCGATAGTTCAGCATCATAATTGGATACTCCGATTACTGCTGGAGCTTCTGTCGAAGCGATACCCAAAACCGTTTCGGCGATCGATTTGGCTTCAACGCTCAATTCTCCGTCATCGATCTTGGTATACATATCAGCCAAAACCTCAGCATATATCAGATTGAATTCTTCCTCAGACAGATCCTGGATGACTTCAGCTCTGATTTGAGCATACATTTCATCATAAATCTCTGCAATGATTTCTGAAATCATTAAGTCAGTGTCAATCAACAACGATGATGATGTGGTGATGGTAGTAATTGACGAAGTCAAAATAGGCGTCCTTGTCGTTGTTTGAGCACCTGTTGTAGAAAAAAACGAGCATCCGGAAAATGCGAATACCGCCACGAACAACATCAAAAGTACCAATCTCTTTTTCATAATTATCACTTCTTTCTTCCTATCATGTTTGTATCTATATATTATCGGTTATGATTGTGAATATTTAGTGAAATGTTTGAATGTGATTTCGTTTATCTCCAAGGATCATCTGAGGAAATTACAAGTAACTTCCCTTTGGAAAACTCCAGTTCTCCTGAGCCTTCATTAGAAACGCACAAGGAATCACTGGTAGATAGATAATAACTGTTTAGTTCATACTTGAAACCTTTTAAGGATAAGTTGTAGACATCTTCTAACGCGAAAAAAGAAATGTATCGATGATAGTTTTCGATTTTGTGTTTTCCTTTTCTCAGAGTATAAATGTAATGTTGATTGTCTTTGAACGTCAGGTCAAATCGTTTTAAAAGGTTCATATTTGCCAGCAGGTGATCAATTCTGCCTCCGATACCTCCGTAGATTTCAATCATCTGGTAGTCCATATTGTTATATAGATAATCGATGGCATAGGCAAGATCCGTCATGGTCTTCGATTTTTCTAATTGAATGACCTGTTTGCTCTTTTTTTTCACATCGTCAATAAATTTTTGTTGTAAAGAGTCAAAATCGCCAACTGCGAGATCGATATTGACATTGTTATCTAGCAGATATTGTAATCCGGAGTCAACTCCGACAATGAACTGATCGGCTTCCTCAAAGTACATCTTGTCAAAATCATAGTTGTTCGGTCCGGTAAATACTTTGATTTTTTTAGACATTTTCCAATACCTCGATAATTTTTGCCCGGTCAGAGTTGTTGATGATGAACGATCCGGCAACGATGACATCGGCGCCTGCTGCTTTGACCAATTTTGCGGTCGCAAGATTTATGCCCCCGTCTACCTCGATCAGATAGCTGTAATCTTCAATTTTTCTCAATCCTGCAAAAAAACGAATTTTGTCCAGCGATTCGGAAATAAACTTTTGTCCGCCTTTTCCTGGCTCGACGCTCATGATCAAAATCAGATCAAGCTCGTTTAAGTATGGCAACAATACTTCCGGGTTTGTGTCAGGCTTGATGGAAATGCCAACTTGGCAGTTTTTTTGTTTTATCAATTCAATGGTTTCAAAAATCTCATCTTGGGCAGCTTCATAATGGAAGGTAATCAGATCGGCACCAGAAGCTATGTATTTGGCAAGATTCTGCTTGGGAGAAGCAATCATCAAATGACAGTCAAAAAACTGGTGACTGTATTTTTTTGCTTCAGACAGGATTTTTTCGTCATAGGTGGTGCTGGGGACAAAGATACCGTCCATGACATCGAAATGGAGCCATTTGGCTCTGGCAATCGATTTAATCTCCGTTTTGAGATTTGTAAAATCGGCCGTTAAAAATGAAGGTGCTACTATCATGGTATCACTCCTCAATATCTAGGTTTTATCGCTTTAATTTCTTCATAGAAATGAAGATAGTTTTCATATCTTTCCGGCAATATTTCTTGAGACTCATATGCAAGTTTGACTTTGCATCCCGGTTCATGGGTATGCGTGCACCCGTTAAATCTGCAATCATGACTGAGAGCAAAAAAATCAGGATAAAATTGGCCGAAGGTATCTGCCTCCAAGCCGGTAAAATCCAGTTTGGAGAATCCGGGAGTGTCAGCAATCCAACCAGCTTGGAACTGGATCAGTTCCACGTGCCTGGTCGTGTGTTTGCCCCTTCCCAAAGCTTTGGATATCTCGTCTGTTGCCAGATGAAGCTCGGGATTCAAAGTGTTTAACAAACTGCTTTTTCCCGCACCGGTCTGTCCTGCTAAAACATTGACTTTGCCGGAAGTTATTTCAACAATGTCCTGTAATCCTTCTTTGGTTTTTGTAGAAAAATACAGTACAGGGAAAAATCGGTGGTAGTAGGCGAGTTTTTGTCTGAGTATGATTGTTTCGTCAGTTTTTAGCAAGTCCATTTTCGATACGACGATCACGGGTTTGATATTACTCGCAACGATCAAGAGCAAAAACTTGTCTAGGAGATTAAAGCTGAACTCTGGTGCTTTTGCGGATGTTATCAGCAAAGCCTGGTCGATGTTACAGATAGAGGGTCGGACCAAGTCGTTTTCTCGTTCCAACAATTTGACGATGGAAAAATCGTCGAACATGACCATGTCTCCGACTTTCGGTTTTTCGTTTTGATATCGGAAGATTCCCAGTGCCTTCATTTCGTGTCTGATCATGAATTCATCCACGATCGTATACAGCGCGCCCATTGATTTGATGATTCTGCCTTTTTTCAAACTAAATCCTCCTGAAATTCATACAACCATTATACAGGAAAAAGCATAAAAAAAGAAGACTTGCGTCTTCTGATTTTAATAGTTTTTGACAAAGCGGCGGAAATAGCTCTGGTCGTGGTCGCAAACAGGGCAGATTTTCAGTGCTTTTTTGCCAACATGAATATGTCCGCAATTGGAACAAATCCAGATTTCCGAGTTTGAATCTGATTCAAAAACTCTTTGATCCTTGATGCTTTGAAGCAATGCCAGGTATCTGGCTTCATGTTCTTTTTCAATTTTGGCGACGCCTTCGAACAAGAATGCAATCTTGTTAAAGCCCTCTGCCCTCGCTACTTCTGCGAACCCTTTGTACATTTCAGTCCATTCATAATGTTCACCAGCAGCACCATCCGCAAGATTTACTTCGGTCGGGGCAACTTCGCCACCATGAAGCAATTTGAACCAGATTTCCGCGTGTTCTTTTTCGTTGCCAGCTGTTTCCAGGAAGAAGTCCGCTATTTGAATATAGCCTTCCTTTTTGGCTTTAGAGGCGTAAAAAGTATATTTGTTCCTTGCCATTGATTCACCAGCAAAAGCATCTTGCAAGTTTTTCTCTGTCTTACTTCCTTTTAATTCCATATTCTTTTTCCTCCTATATTATTTTTCTTAATCTCCAAAAGAAATGCCGATGTTTTTTGCGGCTGTGACCAAGTCTCCGTGAGGATTCACTCGTCTTGCTCCGCCACTGCTGGTTTCGCCAGTGACTCCGCCGCCGACAACATCTTCGATATAGACTTTGTTCATCTTGTCATTCTTAATGGTTACCATTTGACCAAAATCGCCATTGGCAATCATATCAACCGCAAATGCGCCGTATTTCGTGCCTAAGACCCGGTCAAACGTGTTGGTAACACCGCCACGTTGGATATATCCAAGATTTGTTGATCTGATATCCTGTCCGGTAATCGGTTGGATCATTTCTTCCAAAGTTTTTGCTATTTGTTCGCCGATTCCGCCCAAACGGACAGGATCCGTGCTTGTTTTGTCGATTCTTTTGATGATTTGTTTACCGTCAATTGGTTTTGCGCCCTCAGACACGCATAATATGGAAAAACGACTTCCTCGGTTGTATCTGTCAATAATCTGTTTGGCAACTTTTTTGATGTCGTATGGAATTTCCGGAATCAAAATAACGTCAGCTGATCCAGCCATTCCCCCTTCTAGCGCCAACCATCCAGCCTGACGCCCCATAACTTCAAGAATCATTACTCTGTCATGAGAATAGGCGGTCGTATGAAGCGCGTCCAAAGAAAGCATGATGTGGTCAAGCGCTGTTCTATATCCGAAAGTGATATCGGTTGCTGGGACATCGTTGTCGATTGTTTTCGGAATTCCGACGACATTTACACCTTTTCTGGCAAAGTCTCTGGCGCTCGTGAGCGTTCCGTCTCCGCCGATGATGACGAGTGCATCTACTTCATGTCTTTTGAGATTGGCAATGGCGATATCTGACACATCCAAGAAGATAACGTTTCCCTGTTCATCTAGTGTTCGGTAGTTGAACAAATTGTCACGACTTGACATTTTCAGCATCGTTCCGCCTTGGTGGAAAATTCCCGACACCGAAGAAAGCGTCATCGGAACGTATTCATCTCGGAAGAGTCCGTCATATCCGCCTACATATCCTATTACTTCGTAATTATATTTTAGGATGGCGGTTCTGACGACCGCGCGGATGACTGCGTTTAATCCAGAGCAGTCTCCTCCACCTGTAAGCAATGCAATTTTTTTGATTTTAGTGTCCATTTTATTCACCTTCAAATTGAAAATTTCTTATATAGTGTACCACCATTTTACCCGTTCGTCAAACAATATACCAAACGATTATTTTTCCGACTTTAGTCGTAGCTGTCCGCAGGCGGCAGCAATGTCTCCGCCCTGTTCTTTTCTCATGATTGCATTGATTCCTCGCTTCATCAACCGATCGAGAAACTTGTTTGCTCTATCTTGATCTGTCGCTTTGAAATCAAATTCTTCGACTTGATTATAAGGAATTATATTCACATAGCAATTGAGGCCTCGTAATAAATCCGAAAGTTCGTCAGCCAGATCCAAGGAATCATTAATTCCATTCAAAAGAATGTATTCGAACGTAACTCTTCTCGAGGTTTTTTCAAAATAATATGAACACGCTTCAATCAATTTGTCGAGCGGATAACTTTTGTTGATCGGCATCAATTTGTTCCTGAGTTCATCATTGGAGGCATGGAGACTTATGGCCAAATTGCTTCTGATCGGTTCTAAAGCGTATTTGTAGATCATTGGCACAATTCCTGCAGTCGAGATGGTTATATGTCTCTGTCCAATCGCAAGACCTTTGTTTTCATTGATTACTCTAACAAATTTGATTACATTGTCGTAATTGTCGAAAGGTTCACCTATACCCATCACAACCACGTGTGTGATGTCTTTCATCAAGGCTTCTCTGATAATGATTACCTGTCCGACAAGTTCTCCGATGGTCAGATTGCGTTTTTTCTTTTTCAAACCGGAGGCACAGAAAGCGCACCCCATATTGCATCCAACCTGACTCGTGACACAGACACTCATACCGTAGTCATGCTGCATCAGAACAGTTTCAATCAGGAACCCATCTGTTAGCCGCAACAAAAGTTTGATTGTTCCATCGCTGGATTCCTGTTTGGTATGGATTACCGGGAGCTTGAATTCGAAATTTTCTGACAAGTGGCTACGAAGAGCTTTGGAAAGATTGGACATTTCGTTAAAGTCTGTTTGTTTTTTTTGGTAAACCCACTCAAATATTTGCAGGGAATTATATGTTTTGAAACCATGAGCCATCAGATGGAATCCAAGTTCCTCCGGCGTAAAATCATAAATATTCAATAAAGTTTTCTTTTCCATATTTTTATTCATGGGCTTTCTTTCTTGAAGCGACTAACAAAGCTAATACATAAAATAGTAACGTTGAGGCCGCTAGGATCAAAAGATGAGACCATACGGGCATCGTGTGTCCAAAAGCGACAAAATTGACGCCAAGAGTCTCTTTCACTCCAGCAGGCAAATAGTCAAGCCCGACCGCTTCATTCATCATGACTTGCCTCAAGAGCACTGCTGCATGGGAAACCGGGAATATCTTGATTACTGTCTGTACTGCTCCTGGCAGTTGTCCGATTGGAATATAAATTCCGGTCAAGAAACCAATCATCGTCCCTAGAATCGTCGAGGCTGTCCCAAAAGCGTTCTGGCTTTTGAAGAATGAAGTCAAAAAGAAAACGATGGCACTGCTGGCGCTGACAGATAAAATGATTAGTCCGATGGTTTTAAGAAAGGATGTAAAAGACATGAGATGTCCGCCATATATTACGATATACGCCTCCGCTAGAATCAAAGTAAATAAGCTCATGACGATACCGATTATAATGGCGCTGAGAATATAGGAAACAACAAGTTTGGAGCGTTTGATTGGGGCTATTTGAAAATCTTTGATAATGTGTTTTGCCTTATCATCGATCATAATCCCGAAAGCTCCCATGCAGGTTGTAATTGAAGCAGCAGCCAAGACACCGCCCATAATCCAGCTGTCCATCAGAAATCTGGCGCTACCTTCAATTCCCGGGACAGAATTCACATAGCCGGTAATGAGCTCGCCAAGAAATAACACATATAGACCGATTATGATGATGACGCCTAGAAGCGAGAAAAACACCGAAGCTTTATCGCGGAAAAAAATGCGGAGATTTCTTTTTACCATGTTGGCAATCATTCGCGGATCTCCTTTCCGGTAATGCCGATAAAGGCATCGTCCATCGTACCGTTCATAACCTGGAACGATTCGATTTTACCATCAAGCAAGTTGACGATTTTGATCGCATCCAAAGTAGTGTCCAAATTGCAGATAAGCAACTCGTTTTTGCTAAAATACGGAACCTTCTCCCGTTCTAAAATTGCCATAACATCTTGATCATTGATTGCTTTGATACGCAGAGTATCGTAAGAATATTTGTTTTTTAGATCTGTTGGCGTGCCTTTGGCAGCGATCAAGCCATCATCGATTACTATCACGAAATCAGCATCGTCGGCTTCTTCCATATAATGAGTGGTCAAAAATACTGTCATGCCGGTAGATTTTTGCAGTTCCTGAATCGTGTTCCACACATTTTTTCGCGTTTGCGGGTCTAACCCGGTAGTGGGTTCGTCAAGAAAAAGAATCTTGGGATGGTGAATCAAAGCTCTTGCGATATCTGCTCTGCGCTTTTGTCCACCGGATAAAGTACCATATCTGCGATTCTGCAAATCGGTAATGTTGGTTATTGACATGGCTTCAGCGATTGCCAGCTTCAGATTTTGTATTGAATTCTGATAGAAACTGCCTCTGGTCAAAAGGTTTTCCTTGACGGTCAGAAGAGGATCTAATACTCCATCTTGAAAAACGATCCCGATATCATCTCGGATCTGAGAATCATTTTTGCCTACTTGATATCCGTTGACGAATACTTCGCCTTCGTTTTTTGTCAACAAGGTGCATATGACATTTATGGTAGTTGTTTTTCCCGCACCGTTCGGACCGAGAAAAGCAAATAATTTCCCTTTTTCAACATAAAAATCGATTCCTCTTACGGCTTCGACTTGTCCGTAATATTTCTTTAAGCCAACGACCTCGATAATCTTTTCCAATCTTTCCACCCCTCAAAACAATAATCAAGATGATTATAGCATAAATCTAGGCTATCAGTCAAAAAAAAATCAGTCATTTAAACTGATTTAATTGATGCATCGTAATGAAGCCTGATGGCTGTTTTCAAGATGTATCAGAATCTTTTCCACATATCCGTCGACATCTTCAGTCGCCATGGTTTTTGAGTCATCTTGAAAAACAATCGTCAGGGCAATTGATTTCTGTCCAAAACCGACTTTTTCTCCCTGATATACGTCAAATATATCGATTTCCTTCAAAGCCTTGATCCCAAGCGAAAAGATTGTCTTAGTAAGTTTAGAAGCCTCAATTTTATCATCAACCACTAAGGCTAAGTCTCTGGTTACAGAAGGATATTTGGAGATGGGTTTCATTGAAATCGCGGCATTTGTACTCGAGAGAATATCATCTAGTTCGATTTCAAAAACGTAGGTTTCGTCAAGACCCAAATCCTGTTCCCGTCTTGGATGCAGTCTGCCCAAAAATCCAACTATTTTACCATTGATCCTGATGATAGCACTTAGTCCCGGATGTAGATTTCTCAAGTGATGCTCTGGTTTTTCAAATTCGATTTGGTCGATTCCAAGATTATTGAATGCAGATACGATTATCCCTTTGACAAGGAAAAAATCGATATTCTTGTGATCTTTTTGCCATAGGGTTGGTTGGTATAACCCGCTCATGATTCCAGAAACCAATTCGATTTCACTTTCGTCGAAATAACCTTTTCCGATTTCAAACAAGTTTACATTTGCTTGTTTTCGAGCGAGGTTATATATCAGCACGTTAATCAGATTAGGTAACTGTGAATGCCTTAAATAAGCCTTTTCCTCCGATAATGGATTTAAGACTTTAATGACTTTTCTAAATGTATTGTCAAAAAGTGAAGCCTCTTTCTCGCTTACTAAAGAATATGTAACAACCTCGTTGATTCCAAAGTCAATCATTGTCTGGCGCAGTTTTCTTCTGGCTTTCTGGATAAGACTCAATTGTCCGTTGGTGACCGTTATGGGCAATGATAGCGGAATATGATAATAGCCATGGATTCTGACAATTTCCTCAATCAGATCTTGATAGGTATTGATATCCTGACGTCTTGTCGGAACGTGGACCAAAAACAGATCATCAGATTGACGAAAGCGAAAACTCAAGCGGGTAAACACGTTTTCAATGTCAGAAAACGAATACTGATATCCGGTTACCTGTTTGATTTTATCTAGTGAAATTTTGATGGTTTTTTCTTCCAGCACATTCACATCGAAATAATCCAAACCCTTCAGTACTTCTCCTTGGCAATATTCAGCGAAAAAGGAGGAAGCTCTGTTCGAAGCCCACCTGGTTCTTGCGGGATCGAGTCCGCGTTCAAACCGGATTGAAGATTCGCTTCTAAGGTCCAGACGTTTGGATGTCTTTCTGATAGCGATAGGATTGAAAGTTGCCGCTTCAAGCAAAATGTTGGTAGTGAATTCATCTACTTCAGTATCGATTCCACCCATAACACCGGCAATCGCAATCGGTTTACTCCCGTCGGTTATCACTACGTCTTCTGGGCTCAATAATCTTTTCTTTCCGTCCAAAGTAATGATTTCTTCTTCATTTAGTGCCTGGCGAACGATAATCTGGTTCGAATGTGTCTTGTCATAATCGAAGGCATGCAAAGGTTGGCCCGTTTCCAACATGACATAATTGGTAATATCAACAACATTGTTGATTGGACGGACACCGCAGGCAATCAACCGGGATCGCATCCATAACGGGCTCGGTCCAATCTTGATGTTTTTGATTACACGGGCATAATATGACATGCAGTCGTTGGTTTCAGTGAAAACCGATAAGAGATTTTTTTCGCTGGTTTCGCTCATCTGCAAAGAAGGAATCCGGACATCTTCGCCTATGATAGCTTTTAGATCATATGCCACTCCGATATGTGAAAGCAAATCTGCCCGGTTCGGCGTCAGATCTAGTTCCAAAACATAGTCGTCAAGTCCCATATACTGTAGCGGGTCAATTCCGATAGGCGCATCATCGGGCAACACATGGATGCCATCTTCTTGATGATATTTCTTTTCTATTCCGAGTTCTTCCAAAGAACAGATCATTCCATTTGATTCGACATTGCGAATCTTTGCTTTCTTGATCTTAAAATTACCTGGAAGGATAGCGCCATCGACAGCAACAATCACTTTTTGTCCTTTTGCAACATTGGCAGCGCCGCAGATTATTTGCAGTTTCTCGTTGCCGATATTTACCTTGCAGACATGGAGTTTGTCAGCGTCTGGATGCTTAATGCATTCTTCGACATAACCGATTTTCAAATTTGTAGCCTCGACCAATTTTTCTAGCCTAGCAACTTCTGCGCTCATCAAATTGAAGCTTTCTTTCAAGCTTTCTTTGTCAAGGGCGATATCAATATATTCTTTCAACCAGTTTAGTGAGATATTCATCTATATGCCCTCCTTATTTGAATTGGCGGTTAAACCGCAAATCATTAGTATAAAATGCACGGATATCATCGATTCCGTATTTCAAAATAGCGATTCTCTCAACTCCGACTCCAAGTGCAAAACCCTGATACTTGGTGGAATCGTATCCAGCTGCTTCCAAAACGGCATTGTTGACCATGCCGGCACCAAGGATTTCAATCCAGCCCGTGCCTTTACACATCGAGCAACCGGCTCCATTGCACTTATGACATGAGACGTCGACTTCAACGCTTGGTTCGGTAAACGGAAAATATGAAGGTCTAAGTCTAATCTGTCTCGACTCACCAAACATTTTTTTGGCAAGAATGGAAAGCGTGCCTTTCAAATCGGCAAGACTTGCGGATTCATCGACAACCAAAGCCTCGACTTGAACAAACTGATGTGAATGAGTCTGATCGTCATCATCTTTCCGGTACACTTTACCAGGGCAGATGATTTTGATTGGTTTTTGTCCTTTATTTTGCAGCATCGTTCTGACTTGAACGGGAGATGTGTGCGTTCTCAAAAGCATTTCTTCAGTGATATAGAATGAATCCTGCATATCTCTTGCTGGATGTGATTTTGGTAGATTCAGCATTTCAAAGTTATATTTGTCATATTCAATCTCCGGACCTTCCTCAACGGTATATCCCATACCGACAAATAGATCCTCGATTTCCTCAATCACTTGACTGATCAAATGTTTTGCGCCAAGAGCCATGCTTTTTCCTGGGAGAGTTACATCCACCGATTTCGACTCGAGTTTTCCATTAATTTCCGATTCTTCGATTCTTTGTTTTGCTGAATCAAAGAAACCCAAAAGCGTCGTTTTGGCAATATTAATTTGTTGTCCAAAAAGCGGCTTGTCTTCAGAAGAAAGCTTTTTCATTTCCTGCATATAATCAGAAAAGATACTTTTTTTGCCCAAGTACCCGGATTTAATTTCATTCAATTCATTCAAATTATCGATTTTGTCGATTTTGATTTTGACCGAAGCCAACAATTGCTCCAATTCTTTCTTTATTTCCATAATGTCCTCCTCTTAGCCATAAAAAGAAAAAATCGCCTTAAAAAGGGCGATTATATAAACCGTGGTACCACCTTTGTTCCAGAATAATCTGGCACTTTGAACCGCTAACGCCGGCATACGGGAATGATTAATTCCACTCAAAAGATGAATTCATCGCTCTCAACCCAACACTTCCACCTATTGTGTTTGTCTCTATGATGTTGATATAATCGATTACTACTTCTTCGTCATTGATTTCTATGTGTTAATTATATCACTTTCTCAAATTATGGCAATACTATCGTCTGAATCTGGCAAAAATAGCTAACAAGCGAAGTAACTCTACGTAAATCCATACCAAAGTTACCATTAATCCCAGTGACAAAATCCAACCGTATTTTTGATCAGTTCCGGAGTCCACGCAATTTTTGATGCTTTCAAAATCCAACAACAAGAATAGAGCAGACAAGATCGCGGAAACACCAGCAATCACGTAGTAGAATTGAGTCGAAATAACTGATGGAAGCACCAAGGACAACAAAGCCATGAAGATGACAGAGACAAGTGCAACTACCAATATCGAAGCGAATCTCTGGGTGACTTTGATAAGTCCCGTTGAGTATAATAGCATCATTACAAGCAATACGATGCCTGTTGTCATAAGTGCGGTTGGGACGATTCCTTCAAATAGCGAAGCGAAAAGATAAGAAATAACTCCTAGTACAATCCCTTCGGATGCGGCATAGATCACGGAGAAAACTGGTGCAAGTCTGACCGATCTCGTTCCAACAATCACGCTGATGAATCCGACAATGAAAGCTCCAATCAAAAGACCGTAACTGAGCTCTCCCAGATACATTACAGTGGTTATTGCGGAAATGGCAGCGACTGCAATCAAAAATATGGTTTTAATCGCCACGTTTGCATATGTGACTGGACGATCTGTCACATCAGTGTATGATTCAACTGATTTTAACACTGGGTTGGAACTTCTAAATCTCATCATGATATTACCTCCTGTTCTAAACAATATTATACAACATTTTTTGTGTCTGAAATATGATTTTTTGATGATATTTACATATCAAGATCGAAAAGCGACATCTGGTCTTCTTCAATCATGCCTTCAAAGGCTCCAAGGTCTTCTAACTTTTCAAAAAGGGTTTTCGATAGTTTGGTTCTAGTCTTGATATCTTGTTTGGAAATGAATGGTTTCTCAGTTCTTGCCTCAATAATCGAGTTCGCAACATTCATGCCTAGAGAATCGACAACAATAAAGGGCATGAGGAGAGTTTTTTTGTCTGGTTCGATAAGAAAATCAATCGCATGCGATCGGTTGATGTCGATCGGCGCAAATGAAAAACCGCGTTTAACCATTTCCAATGCGACTTCCAAAACAGTCAAGAGGTTTTTGTCTCTTTCTGACGAGTCATTGTTGATACCTTTTATTTTGGCAATGATGGCTTCTTCTCCTTGATAGAAAGTATCGACGTCAAAGATTCCCGCCCGTTTTGAAAAATATGCGGAGTAAAAATATATCGGCCTGTATAGTTTGAACCAGGCTATCCTCATCGCCATCAATACATAGGCTGTGGCGTGGGCT